>Ga0181601_10000047_pt1 | contig 85370 bp, 70 predicted proteins | sample 041ome_8_FD_133020 | JGI IMG/M metagenome (GOLD analysis project Ga0181601, IMG submission 133020) | Coastal salt marsh microbial communities from the Groves Creek Marsh, Skidaway Island, Georgia - 041407BS metaG (megahit assembly) | ecosystem: Environmental > Aquatic > Marine > Intertidal zone... | reverse complement strand
TCCCAATCCCTGCTGTAAGCTGAAGCACCGCAAATAATCATTTTAGGTTTAACTTCTTTGGCCTTCGCTTCGAGTTTATCATAGTCTATTCTTCCTGTCGACTCTTCAACTCCGTAAAAATTACTTTGGTAGAGTTTACCGCTGAAATTAACTGGGCTTCCGTGGGTCAAATGCCCTCCATGCGATAGGTCAAATCCTAAAATCGCATCACCTTTATTCAGGCATGCGAGCATCACGGCAGCATTTGCTTGCGCTCCACTGTGGGGTTGAACATTGGCATATTCCGCCCCGAAAAGTGCCTTCGCGCGATCGATAGCAATTTGCTCAGTTTGATCTACTATTTCACATCCTCCATAATATCTTTTGCCTGGATATCCTTCGGCATATTTGTTTGTCATCACAGAGCCCATGGCCTCCATCACTTGGTCGCTCACAAAGTTTTCGGATGCGATTAATTCAATTCCATGCTCTTGTCGTTCTCTTTCTTGGTCAATCAGATCAAATACCAGCTCATCGCGTTTCATAAAATGTATTTTTATGCATTAAACATTCCTAAATTGTAGGACTAAACAAATGTAGTCATTGCCCGTGCAAAATAGCAGTTCTTATAGACTTCCGTCCGCCATTCTTTGGATAATTATCTTGGGTTTTGCACTCCATTTTTTTTCGGTTTTGGGCTATCAATTTGGAAATGAAGTACTACCGAAAAAGCTCAACACAATCATTGATCGGTATTCAGTTCCTTGGTTCTATCAGAATTATTACATGTTTGCTCCTGATCCAACGTACCATATAAACTCATTTGTATTTCGTGTTGAAACTGAGGATGGCTGGACCGATTGGCAAGAGCCTGGACTCGATCAATTAAGACAACATTGGCAAAATCGGTTTGGAAATGCATCCGATCTCTACGATATGTTTTACGGGCTTTCCAATGCGCTTTATGATGGAATTATCTTCATTCATTTCATGGAAGATCCCAGTGTTGAAGATTGGTTTTCATTGCCAGCCCATAATGCTGCCGAGCGTTACATTACACTAAACTCGACTTTTGCTGGTGAAGGCATTTTAGCTTATCAAGTGGGGGTGAAGACGGAGTATCATTTTTTTGACGATCGAAAGCATCTCAAGACACAATCAATTTTTCAGAAATACCCTGTTAAATCGATAAAGCCATGACTAGTATAAAAGCGCTAATAAATAGTTGGCAAAGTTCTCTGTCTATTGGTTTTTCTTCTGAGCTTTTTATCAAGATCGTATATCTGGTTTTAGTTTGGAGCACGCTGAAGTTGCTGATGATTGGTAATATGGTTTGGGGGGACGACTATTTTATCCTTCTTAGTGATCCGTTTACTGGTCCAGATAGGATGGCGATGCTTTTGAATATTCCTGCCGTGCGGAGCTATTATTTATTCTTCGCGTGGCCGTTTTTAGGATTGATCATTACCGGAATATTCGGATTTCATAATGTGATCACAAGGTTTGCCGTTTGGTTTTTGTTCGTTAACCTTCATTTTGGAAATGGTGCGGTGAGCACGGGAGGTCATCATTTGATTCAGCAACTATTGTTCTTCCATATTTTCTTGTTTCAAGTCAATGACGACAAGAAAAGTTATTTGGCCTCTTTAGGACGATTTCTTCACCATTTGGCACACTATTCCATGTGGTTGCAGATTGCTATTCTTTACCTTGTTTCTGGTGTATGGAAATTGAAGGGAGACCTTTGGATCGAAGGCTGTGCGATGTATTTGACTCTTTCGTTTAAGGAGTTCGGCTTTCCTTTTATTGCGCAATCAATAAGAGAGAATACCGTTTTTCTGCAATTGCTTACATGGCTGGTATTGGCTTATCAGGTGTTCTTTATTGCACTAATTTGGATAAAACCGATACGAAAATGGGTGCTACTTTTTGGCGCTGCATTTCACGTTTCAATCATCCTATTGATTGGAATCACTGATTTTGGGCTGTTTATGATTGCCAGCTACAGCATATTCATAAGCAATGATATGGCTAGATTGATACTAGGTAAGATCCAATGGAGTCGAGGACTCAACCCATCAGCCTAACATGTCTTCCATCGTAAAGAAGCCTTTTTGACCATCTAAAAACTCAGCTGCCATGATTGCTCCTAAGGCAAAACCATTTCGAGATTTGGCTTCGTGCTTGATTTCGATCACGTCAATGTCACTTTCGTAGGTCACAATGTGAGTTCCTTTTGCTGAACCTTCCCTAACGGCCTCAATTTCAATTTCATCGGCATCTGGATTGTCTTCTGTCAATTTCCAGCCTCTAAGATCGGGTATCGCTTTTTTGATTTGTTCGGCTGCGGTAATTGCTGTACCGCTCGGTTTGTCTAATTTCTCTGTGTGGTGGATCTCCTTAATGGAAACAGCATAATCCTCGTAATCGTTCATGATTTCAGCAAGCTTTTTGTTTACTTGCCAAAACAAATTCATCCCAATACTGAAGTTGGAAGCATAGAAAAAAGATCCTTTGTATTTGTCTTGCCAGCGTTGAACCTTGTCAAGGTGATCGTACCATCCCGTTGTGCCACTAACGAGCGGAAATCCATTTTCCATGCAGTATTTGATGTTTTCTAATGCGGAGGCTGGATTGGTGAATTCGATGCAAACATCCGCATCATTAAGATCGTTCCATTCTTCATCGGTTGAAGATGAAGTGAGGCGCGCTACAATTTCATGCCCTCTATCAACTGCCAGTTCTTCTATGGTCTTACCCATTTTTCCGTAGCCAATGATTCCAATTTTCATTGTGTAATAAGTTCTATTCGTGGTTTTTGTTTTGCTAAAATGTAAAATTTAAAGATAGCCCCTGCACAAATTGCTGATTTCTTGTCATTTGCAATGAAGGCTGCCAATGCATGGAGAGGTCTTCGCTCACGTCAAAATAGAATAGGTGAGCATCAACAGTGGCGTCAACAATCTGCAGTCCGTAGAGTAATGCGAAACCGATCATGGAATATTCCATGAATTGTTGGTTTTGATCAGCTGCGGTGCGCAATTGTGAAGTAGAAACGCCTTCTAAGGCATACACCGATGGGGCATTGGTTTCATCCAAGTCATTCAAATAAGCATCTTTATACTCGAGGTGCCAATATCGGTTATTGAAGTAGAAGAATCCCATTGTAGCTAGTCCGCCATAAACAATGGGTAGTTTCCAATACTTATGGTTATAAATCTGACCTGCACCTGGACATACAGCTGATAGCAACGCAGCGCGCTTCGGGCTTCTTTTGTGGGTCTTTGCCGGGGGAGCTAACAAGTCCGATTCGGAACTATTGAGTGTATCTGGCGCAAGTTTATGCGGAAGCTTAGATCGTGATGAATCTTGCTGAGAAAATCCATGTCCTCCGTAGAGAAGAAGGAGGGGAATTAAGTATGATAAAGCCTTAGCCATTTACCGGTGCAAAATAACGGCAATAAAACAGCATTAGTCTTGTCAATAAGAATAATTCTGAGTTGGAGCTTGCAGTAGCTGAATGATTCTGTTCAAGTCGTGTTCATTGACAAAGTCTATCACGATCTTTCCATTGCCGTTGGGAAGAAACTTCATATCTACCTTCGCATTCAATGTTTGGCTGATGCCATACTTCGCATCACGGTAATAATCCTTTTTCTGTTCTGCTTCACTGCTATTGGCCTTCGGTTTTTTCGCTTTTCGAGCAAGGTTTTCAACGTCTCTTACTGAAAGCACTTCATTGATGATGCGCTCAAAAATATCCAGTTGTTTAGCTGGATCTTCAACACTGATCAATGCACGGGCGTGCCCCATAGTAATGGTACCTTTAGAAAGTGCCATTTGAATCTCAGCTGGCAACTTCAACAAACGAAGAAAATTGGTAATATTTGACCTGCTCTTGCTGATCTTGTCGCTCAATCCTTCATGGGTCAAGTCGCACTCGTCAATCAGTCTTTTGTAGCTTATAGCGACTTCTATAGGATTAAGGTCTTCTCGTTGAATATTCTCCACCAATGCCAGCTCTAGCATCGCTTGATCGTTGGCCACTCTGATGTATGCTGGGATTGAATCAAGTCCTGCCAATTGAGATGCTCTGAATCTTCGCTCACCACTGATAAGTTGGTAGGAGTCATTGCCCATTTTGCGCACCGTCACAGGTTGAATTACTCCATGCTGTCGAATGCTTTCGGCAAGTTCTTCAAGGGCATTGCTTTCAAAGCGAGAACGAGGCTGAAAAGGATTGGCTTCAATTTGAAGGACGCTGATTTCAGAAATACTTCCAAGAGTTGTTTCTCCAGACCTGCCTGAAGAATGCGTAATGTCCGTGTCTGCGTTTTCCAGCAGAGCACTCAAACCTCGACCCAATGCATTTTTTTTAGGATTCGCCATTGTACTCCTCTACTATTTTGTCTTTTTCACTAATGCGCGTCATGTCGTTCTTTTGGAGTATCTCACGTGCCAAATTCAAATAGTTGATCGAACCACTAGACGATACGTCATGGCTGATGATTGTTTCTCCATGTGAAGGAGCCTCTCCTAAACGTGTGTTTCTATGAATAATCGTATCGAACACCAATTGTTGGAAATGCATTTTCACCTCTTCTACCACTTGATTCGCTAATCTTAGACGTTGGTCGTACATCGTGAGCAGCAATCCTTCGATGCTAAGTTCTTGGTTCAGCCGTGATTGCACAATTTTAATGGTGTTCAAGAGTTTTCCCAAACCTTCTAAAGCAAAATACTCGCATTGCACCGGCACAATCACACTGTCTGCGGCAGAAAGAGCATTCACAGTAATCAATCCTAAAGAAGGCGAACAGTCGATGATGATGAAGTCGTAATCATCGCGCACCTTGCTCAATGCCATGCGCATCATTCTTTCGCGGCTGGGAAGGTTGATCATCTCAATTTCCGCCCCTACCAAATCGATATGAGCTGGGAGGATGTCCAAATTAGGACTTTTTGTACTCAATATGATGTCTTTAGGCTCAACTTGATTTATGATGCATTCATAAATACTGGTGCGCACATTTCTCGGGTCGAAGCCAACACCTGAAGTGGCATTTGCTTGTGGATCAGCATCAACAATGAGAGTCTTTTTTTCTAAAACACCCAGAGCGGCAGCCAAGTTTATGCTCGTTGTTGTTTTGCCAACACCACCTTTTTGGTTTGCTATTGCGATTAATTTTCCCATGTCAGTTCAGTATTCTATGAATAGTTCTATGCTTGAAAGTTCATCTGGTGTATGTTTCATGCTGCGTTTCAATGTTGAATACGAACACTGTCGAGATTAAATAACAACAGGGCAGCTATAAGTGGCCAATGAACACTTTCTTTGCGAGTCTCAAAAGTCTTAATAAATCTAATGAGAAAGGCATGGTTGACCTAGAGTTTATCCTACTTTTTTGAACAAAAATCTGTGAACTAGAAGTGATAACTATTATAAGTGGAACGAATCGTCCTGAGAACGTAAGCCTTAGGGTGTCTGCAGCCATTGCAGAGTTGTTAATAAGCATGGAAATCGATGCTCAAGTTCTCGACTTGCAGAAACTTCCTAAAGACTTCGTTTTTAGAAATGATGTATTTGGTAATTCGGATCCTGGTTTTTCAGCTATAGTGGATCAGTTTGTTTCAACCGCTGATCGATTTGTGTTTGTTGTTCCGGAGTATAATGGAAGCTTTCCAGGCGTGTGTAAAGCATTCATCGATGCCATTTGGCCGGAACAATTCAAAGGGAAAAAAGCTGCATTGGTTGGATTGTCATCGGGAAGGGCAGGTAATTTAAGGGGACTGGATCATCTCACAGGGATTCTACACTACCTTGATGTGCCAGTTTTGCCTAAACGCGTAAATATCATACACATTGAACAGCAAATGAATGCTGAAGGCGACTTAGATGACGAGAAAACCTTGAATCAACTCAGGCAGCTTCTTCGCACGTTTGTAACTTTCTAAAGGATATGGAAAAAAAAGGGCCATCCGACAGGATAGCCCTTTTTTTTAATCTCTTAAATCGATGATGTCGTCAGCGAGCGATTCATCAAATTCAAAATCGCTATCGGTAAGGTTTACGTTGGCTTTGAAGTTTTTAAGACGGTAAGTGTATACATTTCCATCTTTATTCAGAACTACCATGCTGATCAATTCTAAGTTGGGCTTATCGACATTCACGACAATGGTGTGATAAGGTTTGCTCTTAGGGTCCATAGGAAACATCTTGATCACATCGGCTTGTTTTCCATCTACGGTTTCTTTTCCGACATAGGTGTACTTAAACCCGTTTTTATACATGTGAAAGGCATTGGCTGGATTCATCATGTTTCCGTCTTGATCGTCCTCCTCAGGTATGTCTGAAATCTGCAATTCTTTGACGTCTTTTATGAAGGTCCAAACGGTTTCGCCATTGCACATGATTTGCTGGCCGGCTACGTTCAATTTGTACTTCTTTTGACCTTTCATGCTGACAGAACCCTTTTGCGTTTCGTTGATGCCATCGGCTTTGTTGACAAGCGTGTATTCAAAGTCCGAGCTGAATGATTTGTACTCTTTAGCTTTATTGCTCAAGGCATCCAATATTTCCTGTGCTTTTGGGTCTTTAGGATTAAGATCTTCATCCGATCGCTGGGCGATCATACTGCCTGAAATTAATATCAAGCCGATAATTAGTGCACTAATTCGTTTCATGTTTTTCTTGTTAATTGTCCAAGCTCTTCAAATGCTGTTCCAAACTTACTTCATCAGGAATTAGCACTTGTCTTGCTTTGCTTCCTTCAAAGGGTCCAATGATGCCTGCTGCCTCTAATTGGTCAACTATACGTCCGGCCCTGTTGTATCCTAACTTTAGTTTTCGTTGCAGCAAAGATGCACTTCCTTGTTGATGTAAAACAACAACATGGGCTGCGTCATTGAAAAGAGCATCTCGGTCCATGTCGCTGAAATCTGCTGAAGAACCTTCAGATCCCTCTGCTACAAATTCCGGAAGTAGATGGGCGTCAGGATATCCTTGCTGATTGCCTATGAACTCTGTGATTTGCTCCACCTCAGGGGTGTCGACAAAGGCGCATTGCAAACGTATAAGGTCGTTTCCATTAGAGTAAAGCATATCTCCGCGACCAATAAGTTGCTCAGCACCGCCAGCATCAAGAATGGTTCTCGAGTCGATTTTAGATGTTACCCTAAAGGCAATTCTGCTTGGGAAGTTGGCCTTGATAGTTCCGGTAATGATATTGACAGACGGGCGTTGGGTAGCAATAATCAAGTGTATGCCAATTGCTCGTGCTAATTGAGCAAGCCGTGCTATGGGCGTTTCCACTTCTTTGCCGGCCGTCATGATCAGGTCTGCAAATTCATCTACCACCAACACAATATAAGGTAAGTAGCGGTGGCCATTATTCGGATTGAGCTTTCGTTTGATGAATTTTTCGTTGTATTCCTTGATGTTTCGGCATTGTGCATTTTTCAACAGTTCATATCGATCGTCCATCTCAATGCATAGGGAATTGAGTGTGTTTACAACCTTACTTGTATCAGTGATAATGGCTTCTTCCTCATCTGGCAGCTTCGCAAGAAAGTGACGTTCGATTTTGTTAAACAAGGTCAATTCCACTTTTTTCGGATCTACCAAAACAAATTTCACTTGAGCGGGATGCTTCTTGTAGAGGAGGGAAGCCAGAATACAATTCAATCCTACTGATTTACCTTGACCTGTTGCACCGGCCATAAGTAAGTGTGGCATCTTAGCTAAGTCAACCACAAACGTTTCGTTTGATATGGTTTTTCCGAAGGCAATGGGCAACTCCATTTTTGCATGGGTGAACTTCTCGGAGTTAATTACCGTGCGCATCGAAACTACATCAGGTGTTTGATTAGGAACTTCAATACCAATAGTTCCTTTACCCGGTATAGGAGCAATGATCCGAATTCCGAGTGCTGACAAACTCAAGGCGATATCGTCTTCTAAGTTCTTGATTTTCGATATGCGCACACCCGCTTCTGGTACAATTTCATACAATGTTACGGTAGGACCGATGGTAGCTTTGATCTTCGAAATGCCAATGTTGTAATTGTTCAGTGTCTGAACGATTTTATTCTTATTTCGCTCAAGTTCATCGCGTTCCACTTGAATGGTTCCATCACCATGATCCGCCAATAACTCCAGCGGTGGATATTTGTACTTGCTCAGGTCAAGCAATGGATCGTAGTTCACCATTTCATTGGGATGTGCTTTTTCCTCTTCACTCAACTCACCATCTCCTGATCCTTCTTCCACAGCAAACTCCACATCATCTTCATCTTCAGACTTTTCGTCTTTCTGTTCTTCTTCTGATTGGAGTGGCATTGCTTCTTCTTCTGCTCCAGGTTCTTCGGGTGCCTCAATTTCCATCTCAAGTCCTTCTTCAGCATCTTCAGCCAACGAATTTGTATCATCTTCCTCCTCAAAATTGACGGTTGCCGCAAGAGAATCTTGTTCATTGGTCTCTATTTCTTCTGCTTCTTCAGATGGGGAGGTATCTTCTTCTTCATCATTTTGATTGAGGGCTGACAATGCTTCGTCCTGATCTTGTTTTTTAAAGGAGAATGCCGAAATCATGTCCTTGATCGTGATGTTCCAAAAGATGATCACATACAATAGCAAGGCGAAAAATATCAGGGCAAAGGCACCAATTGTTCCAAATATTCCACTGAGCCAAATGTTTGTATTGTAGCCAAATGCACCTCCCAGAAAAAGGAAATTTTGGGTGAAAATGGCTCCCAGAAGTATCGATGTCCAAACCAACACAAATGAAGAGTGGCCTACGGTTCTCCAAAATGGCATTAGCTCAGTTTTAAATAGGATTTTAAAGCCAAGCAGGAAGGTGATCAGCACAAATGTGAATGACGAAATACCGAAGCCATTGTTGATCAATTGATGGCTGAGTAATGCACCAAAGGTTCCCAACCAGTTTTCAATTTGAACTTCAGGGTCAAGCCATATATTGAGCCATGAACGTTTGAAAAGTTCGTCTTGGTCAATTTTCCATGTAAAAAGATAGGAGGTTAAGGAAAGCAAGATGATTGCGCTGAACAGCAATAGGGATAGACCAATGACATTCTTAGTTCGCTCATCATTGAAAAAATTCTTTAAACCATCAAAATTCCCTGTAGGAAGCGAAAGTCCTTTCCTACTTTTCTTTTCTGCCGTCTTTTTTGATTTAGACGCGGCATCACCGACTTGATTTTTGTAATGATTAGAATATCTCAAACTCTTGGCTTTAAGGCCCAAAGTTATTAGGCTCTAGTGCCTTTTTAGGGAGTAAGGTGTATAGTTATCAAGGGGGTTTTGAACAAGGAAAAGACCTATTCCATGAAAATCTTCATGTTCTTCACCACAAGCTCATTGAATTCTGATACCGACAGAGATTGATAGCGTTCATCAACGATAAACTCTGAATCATCTACTTCTTCTGAACTTATACTGGTTGCTCGAAGGCGCATATTCATACCGTAATTTTCCACACGATAGTCTAGCAGTACTACTTCAATTTCGTGATAAGGTGTGCACCAGTTCGGACTTTTAAGTGCAATTTCATCTGTGAAGGCAAAGATGTAACTCTCATTTTTTGCTGCTCCAAAATCGATTAAAATTCGATTGCAAACAGCTTGAGCAATGGTGTCCACCCCATCAATGTAGTTGATTTGGAAAGGGGGGATGACATTGGTGAACTTCAATGCGTCATCTTCGTCAAGGGTTAGAACATAACGGTCGCTGAATAGCTTAACCATATTATGCAAAAGTTTTTGTTCACCATTTGCAATCACAGTCATCTCAACAATGCCCGCTCCTGTTTTGAGTTGAGACTTAAATTTATCATCCTTAAAGGTCATTTTCATCTCGTTCGGTAGCATTTCAAGCATTAAATTGTCTGAATCTAGCTCAGGATACGTCACATCATACACAATCACGCCTTCAGTGATATGCTTCTTAAAAGCACCCTCTTCACTGCAGCTAATGACCGTAATGGCTAGAATCAGCCAAGAAAATAGACGTAGGTTTTTTTTCAAATACTTAAAAATAGAACGTCACAAAAATAACCATGCAACTCAAACTCAAAAGCTTGATTAGTGTTTCTGTTATTAAATAACCAAACTACCTTTGCATCTTATTTCAAATTTATGCTTAAATATTTAGTTCAGTGTTCTGAGATTGGTGCAGGAACACGCGGAAGCAGTTTAGGTCCTGACGCTATTATGATGGCATCACTCAACGTTGAGAGCGAGTTGTTTAATCGCTATCCTTTTGAGCAAATTCCTGACTTGAATGATTCCTTGTTCGAACCTACTTCCACTCCTAACGCACTTCGCATTAAGCAAATGCTAGCTACTTGGACTGCTCAGTCGGAGTCGGTTTTGAGAAACATGCGCCTCGGGAAAGTACCCGTGATTCTCTCAGGTGATCACGCCTCAGCCGGTGGGACTATTGCCGGAATCAAGATGGCTCATCCAGAAAAAAGACTAGGTGTGGTTTGGATTGATGCCCATGCTGATTTGCATACTCCTTATACTACGCCTTCAGGAAATATACATGGAATGCCATTGGGGGCTAGTATAGCCACAGACAATCTCGATATGCAGCGAAATTCTCCTAATGAAGAAACGGTAGATTACTGGGAAAGGATGAAGAACTTGGGAGGTCTGTCTCCTAAAATTTTGCCGCAAGATTTAATTTTTGTTGGGGTAAGGGATACTGAAAAGGAGGAGATTCACCTTATGACGCAGCACAATATCATCAATTATGAAGTGGCTGAAGTAGATGATATGGGCATGAATAACATCGGAAAAGAGATATTGGAAGAATTGAAGGACTGCGACATTATCTATGTTTCATTCGATGTAGACAGCATGGATCCAGATGAGGTATCATATGGAACAGGAACTCCAGTGCAGGATGGAATTACTCCCGATCAAGCAAAGAATCTTCTTTCCGTTTTATTGGCTGATCCCAAGGTGGTTTGTTTTGAAATGGTGGAAGTGAATCCTTTGCTGGATAAAAAAGGAAATAAAATGGCCTCAACAGCCCTTTCAATATTGGAGAAAGCGGTTGAAACACTTGAAAATAGATAAGAATACATGACGATTATTGAGGAAATTGCTTCCACGACCGCACTGTTTTTGAAGGAATCGTTTGGTTTTGATGCAGCGGGAAACAACATTCAAATTGACCAAACGCGCAAAGAGTTTGAAGGCGATTACACCATGGTGGTTTTCCCATTTGTGAAAGCCCTTAAAATGAAACCTGAGGATGCCGGAACGACCATTGGAGAGCATCTGCTCAAATCTTTAGATACGGTCGAAAGTTATAATGTAATCAAAGGTTTTCTCAATATTTCGCTGACTTCAAGTTATTGGAGCCAATCCCTCCAAACTACATTGGAAAATGCTGATTGGCTGAAGCCATCAAAGGCCAAAGATTTGATTATAGTGGAATACAGTTCGCCAAATACGAACAAACCTCTTCATTTAGGGCATCTACGAAATAATTTCTTGGGACATTCAGTTAGCTTGATCAAGGAATTCGCGGGCAATGAGGTGGTGAAAACTCAAATCATTAACGATCGGGGGATTCATATATGCAAAAGCATGTTTGCTTGGAAGATGCACGGCAAGGGAGAAACTCCTAAATCGAGCGGAATGAAGGGCGATAAGCTCGTAGGTAAATACTACGTGTTGTTTGATGAGCATTACCGCACGCAGGTTGCGAAACTGATCAAAGATGGGATGGATGAGGAGCAAGCCAAGAAGGAAGCGCCTTTGATGAAGAAGGTGCAACAAATGCTCCTCGATTGGGAAAATGGAGATCCTGAAACCGTGGAATTGTGGAAAACGATGAATGCTTGGGTGTATGATGGTTTCGACAAAACCTATCAACGCATGGGAGTGGATTTCGACAAACTTTATTACGAATCTGAAACCTATTTAAAAGGAAAAGATATCGTGCAGAAAGGATTGTCGGAAGGCCTGTTTTTTAAAAAGGAAAACAATTCAGTATGGATTGACCTTGAGCAGGACGGTCTGGATCAAAAATTATTGATTCGCGCTGATGGCACCACAGTATATATGACCCAAGACATCGGAACAGCGGTGCAGCGTTACGAAGACTATCCTAAACTGAAACAAGCGATTTACACCGTTGGCGATGAGCAGGACTATCATTTCAAAGTACTGTTTTTAATCCTAGAAAAATTGGGTTATCAGTGGGCTCCAGCTTGCCGTCACCTGAGTTATGGCATGGTTGATCTTCCTTCGGGAAAAATGAAATCGCGCGAAGGAACTGTGGTGGATGCGGATGATTTGATGGACGAAGTGGTTGAAGCAGCGAGAGCATCATCTGAAGAAAAAGGCAAACTCGATGAAATGAGTGAAGCCGAACAAAAAGAGCTATTTGAAATATTAGGAGTAGGAGCGCTGAAGTTTTACTTGCTAAGGGTGGACCCTCGCAAACGCATGATGTTTGATCCGGCTGAATCTGTTTCTTTGAACGGAGATACCGGACCTTTCGTTCAATATACCTACGCTCGATGCAAGGCTGTGTTGAGAAAAGCAGGCGATTATTCCATTTCCGATCAAGTACTGTTGGTTGAAAAAGAACGTCAGTTGTTGAGAAACTTGATGGAATTTAGAAACATCGTTTCTTCAGCAGCAGAAGAAATGAATCCTGCTGCCATCGCTAATTATTGCATTGATATAGCTAAAACGTACAACCAGTTTTATCACGACAATCAAATCCTAAAGGCAGAAGATGCTGAGAAAGGATTCAGATTGGCGCTTACGGCTTTGACAGCAGAAACCTTAAAAACTGCAATGGGTTTACTTGGTATTAAAGTGCCTGAAAGAATGTAGATGGAATCATTCGCGATTCGCTTATCAAAAATTACCTTTGCCAACCCTTGAAATAAAGCGCTAAAAGCATGTTTGAAAGTTTATCAGAAAAACTAGAGAAATCATTTAAAATCCTAAAAGGTCAGGGTCAGATCACGGAAATCAACGTGGCTGAAACGATGAAGGAAATTCGTAGATCCTTACTGGACGCGGATGTTAACTTCAAAATCGCGAAGGATTTTACCAATACGGTGAAGGAAAAGGCCCTTGGCCAAAATGTGTTGACAGCGGTTTCTCCGGGTCAATTGTTGGTGAAAATCACGCGCGATGAATTAGCGGCCTTGATGGGAGGCGAAAGTGAAGAAATCAACTTGACAGGAAAACCTGCTGTAATCCTAATGGCCGGCCTTCAAGGTTCGGGTAAGACCACACACACTGGAAAGATTGCCCAATTCTTAAAGAACAAACGCGGACGCCAAGTGATGGTAGTAGCGTGTGACGTTTATCGGCCTGCAGCGATTGATCAGCTGGAAGTGGTGGCCAAGCAAGTGGGTGTTGAGATTTATACCGAAAGAGAAAATAATGACCCGGTTAAAATCGCTCAAAACGCAATCAAACTAGCTCAAAGCAAGGGCATCAATACGGTAATTGTGGATACTGCTGGTCGTTTGGCAGTTGATGAACAAATGATGAACGAGATTGACGCCATTAAGAAAGCCATCAATCCGTCTGAAACGTTGTTTGTTGTCGACTCAATGACTGGACAAGACGCGGTGAATACAGCCAAAGCGTTCGATGAGCGTATCAATTTTGACGGTGTTGTGCTTACCAAACTAGACGGAGATACGCGCGGTGGTGCGGCTCTTTCTATTCGAAACATGGTGGAGAAGCCCATCAAGTTTGTTGGATTGGGCGAAAAGATGGATGCACTCGATGTGTTTCATCCAAGCCGAATGGCCGATCGTATCCTTGGTATGGGTGACATTGTTTCTTTAGTGGAGAAAGCCCAAGAGCAATACGATGAAGAGGAGGCAAGGCGAATCCAAAAGAAAATCGCCAAAAACAAATTCGATTTCAACGACTTCTTAGGTCAGATCAATCAAATCAAGAAAATGGGGAACATGAAAGACCTCGTTGGAATGATTCCTGGAATGGGCAAAGCCATGAAGGATGTGGATATTGACGATGATGCGTTCAAAGGAATAGAAGCCATCATCACTTCAATGACCAACGAAGAGCGCGAAAATCCTCATTTGATTAAAGGAAGTAGAAGACAGCGCATTGCATACGGAAGCGGAACTACGGTAAATGAGGTAAACAAGCTGCTCAAGCAGTTTGAAGACATGCGCAAAATGATGCGTATCATGAATGATAAAACGAAAATGAGCCAAATGATGCGTGCGATGAAGAACATGCCTGGCGCGCCAAAAGGCTAAAGATACATGGAGTTACTAGACGGAAAAGCAGTATCGAAACAACTCAGAAATGAATTGGCAGAAGAAGTGAAAACAATGATTGCAGCGGGTCGAAGACCTCCACACCTTGCTGTAATATTGGTGGGAAAAAATGCTGCCAGTGAAACCTATGTCAATGCCAAAGTAAAGGCCTGCAAAGAAGCTGGATACGAATCTTCACTCCTTCATTTTCCGCCAGAGATCAGTCAAGAAATGCTGCTGCATAGCATTGACGAGCTCAATGAAAATGAAGACATTGATGGCTTCATCGTTCAACTTCCCTTGCCATCACACATTGATGATAAAACTGTAATTGAGCGTATTCTCCCTGCGAAAGATGTGGATGGCTTTCACCCGATCAATGTGGGTAAAATGGCGCTTGGATTGGATGCGTTTATTTCGGCAACACCAGGCGGTATAGTAGAGTTATTGAAACGATACAACATTGAAACCGAGGGCAAGCATTGCGTAGTGCTCGGACGGAGCAACATTGTGGGCGGACCAATGAGCATTTTAATGCGCAGGAATACCTATCCAGGAAACTGCACAGTTACCATTGCCCATTCAAGAACCAAAGACATAAAGTCCGTTTGCAAGTCTGCAGATATATTGATTGCAGCCATTGGCAAGCCCGATTATGTTACAGCCGATATGGTGAAAGAAGGCGCAGTTGTAATTGATGTTGGAATCAATCGTGTGGATGATGATACCCGCGAGCGAGGCTATCGATTGACGGGCGATGTAAAGTTCGATGAGGTTTCGAAAAAGTCGAGTTTTATTACGCCCGTCCCAGGTGGAGTAGGTCCAATGACCATCGCCTATTTGCTGAATAACGCAATGATCGCGGCTCGAAAAAGAGATTAAAAAAAAGCCCATTTCTTTCGAAATGAGCTTTTCAAGATTTATTTAGCGCTTACTTTTTGAAGACGGTTGCTAAGAACTCTTCCAATTTCATCCAGCTTTTCTCATCAGCCTCTTTGTTGTATGCCAACGGTAGATCAAACTCTTCACCTTTTGTAGTAGATTCAGGATTGGTGAATGCATGAATCGCACCCGGATAATTCACAAATTCATAATCAACTCCAGCAACTTCCATTTCTGCTTTGAAGGCATCAATGGCTTCAGCAGAAACAAAAGGGTCGTCTTCGCCATTCATTACCAAAATCTTTCCTTTTACAGAACCTGGTTGAGCAGGCTCAATGGCTCCAATGTTGCCGTGTAAAGTTGCCACAGCATCCAAATCTGCTCCTTGACGAGCCATGTTTAAAACCACGCCACCGCCAAAACAGTAGCCTACTGCTGCAATCTCATCGGCATTGGTATTATTGTTAGATCTCAGTACATCCAATGCTGCATTGAAACGCGCCTTTGCTCCATCAAAATCTTGCATAACAGCACCAGCAAATGCTTGGGCATCTTGAGGATGATCGGCTTGAGCGCCCTCGCCATACATGTCTAACGCAAATGCTACATAACCCGCCTTGGCGAGTTTCTCAGCGCTATTTCTTGTGTGCTCATTGTGTCCCCACCACTCGTGCACGATAATCACTCCTGGTCGGGGCCCTTCTACATTTTCGTCATAGGCGATATAGCCTTTCATGATAATACTGTCACCTTCATAGGTAACTTCTTTACCTACAATTTTAGGTTCTGCAACTTCAATGGTTTCTGTTATTTCTTCAGTTGATTCGTTTGATGCAGAATCAGGGTTTCCGCAGGATACTGCCAGTGCTAAAGGAAGAAAGTAGAGGATTTTTTTCATTGTTTTATAGGTTTTGTTAGTGAGTCAATAATAAAGGATTATTTGTCTAAAATGTTTTCATGGAGTTCGTCTTCTGCACTTCTTTTTCGCTTCCAACGCTTGTGGCTCCACAGCCAAAATTCAGGTTGTTCAAGAATTATCTTTTCTAAAAGACGCGTGTGTGTTTGAGTGATAAATCCAAACGGAACGGTTTTAGGGTCCTCGCATATTACTTTGAAGAATACTTCAAAATGTCCCCTGCTCACCTTCCTCATTTCTCCATACACCACGGGCATATCATATTCCACCGCAAATTTCTCAGTACCAAATTGAACCGCAGTTTCTTGATTTAAAAAACGCATCCAATAGGTGCGCTGCTTTTTACTAGGTGATTGATCTGAACCAAAAATTGTAACGGTTAATTCATCCAGATTCGAAGCTAAGTTTTCCCTGATTTCATGAATGGAAAGCATTTTCAGCCCATATTTTGATCTGCTGTGTTTGATCTTGTCGTTCATGAATTTATTGCTCAAAGGCGTGAACAATGCAACGGCTTTGTGCTTGATGCTTTGGTCTATTCCTTGTGCAAAAAGCTCCCAGTTTCCGTAGTGTCCACCAACCAAAACAACGCGTTGACCTCTTTCGTAGAACGCATCGAAAATTTCAGGATTTAAAAATTTCATTCTTTGCATTACTTGTTCTTCCTTAATGCTGAACCCCTTGAGACTTTCTACAATCAAATCGCACAAATGCTTATAAAACAAGCCTTCTACGCGCTTGATTTCTACCGCAGAGAGATGGGGTAAGGCGTTTTTTAAGTTGTTTCTGACAACTTTTTTACGGTAGCCTAAAATGATGTAAACTATGAAATAAAGTCCATCGGATAAAGCATACAAGAACCAAAAAGGCAACTTGGAGAGCGGTAAAATGATGGCATAATATAATATTGGTGATAGCACGTTAACGAAGTTAATCGAGAATCCAGCACTGACAATTTTTTCTGTGCGAGCTGCAAGCTATTCAGTTTTCAACATGTATAGGTCATGAAACTTTCTTGCAAGGTAATCGGTATGCAATGATTCTTCACGTTCTTTGGTACGTGCAAGTTGAATTGAATAGAAATCTAAAGCCCTACAATACCTTTGGCTTGAACTGTATGGCAGAACGTTTGGTTCATTTGAAAGAACCCAACGAACTGGAAGAGTTTTTTTATGAGCATCCACGCTATCCTACATTGGTGTTGGGTGGTGGAAGCAACATGCTTCTTACACGTGATTTACCGGGAACTACAGTGCGGATTGAGTTTCCGGGCATCGACTTGATCGATGAAGATGAAGAATGTTTCTACGTAAAGGCTGGTGCGGGCGTGGTATGGCATGACTTCGTGCTATCAGCCATTGCCAATGGATGGGCTGGAGTTGAGAATCTATCGTTGATTCCTGGCAGTGTTGGTGCCGCTCCAATGCAAAACATAGGAGCTTATGGAGTCGAAATCAAAGAAGTCTTTCATTCATTGGATGCCTTCATTATTGGCGATAAAAGTTTCGAGACCTTTTCAAAAAATGACTGTCAGTTTGGATACAGAGAGAGTGTGTTTAAACGTGCACTAAAAGAAAAAGCCATCATCTCATCTGTAACATTTAAGTTGTCTAAATCGCCCACTTTTAACACAAGCTATGGCGCTATTGATGCAGAATTGGAGCGCATGAATGTGAGCGAAGTGAGCATCAAAGCAATAAGTGATGCTGTGATTGCCATCCGTCAAAGTAAATTGCCCGATCCAAAGAAAATTGGAAACTCAGGAAGCTTCTTCAAGAATCCTGTAATTGCCACCTCTCATTTCAATGTATTGAAAGCGTCCTTTCCTGAGATTGTTGGTTACCCAGCAGATGAAGGACACACCAAAGTTGCCGCAGGTTGGTTGATTGAAAAAGCCGGATTTAAAGGGAAACGCCTTGGGAATTATGGAGTCCATGACAAACAAGCACTTGTATTGGTGAATTATGGTGGAGCCACAGGCGCAGAGGTTCTAGCTTTGTCAGAAGAAATCATTCAGGTGATCAAGGCTCAATTCGATATTGAGCTAGAGAGAGAGGTAAACATTATTTGATCGAGGCAAGCCTCTCTTCAAATTCTTGTGCATCACTTTCCATCCAAAACCCGTTGTTCATGCCAATCATATCTTGAATAAAGTTTCTGTCGGGAAGTATTTTTGCCTCAAAATGGTGCAACTCGGCTAATTTTCCCGTCAACTTGATTTCTTGGAAATGGTCGGCATCAACAATTTTGAAGAAGCTCTTGTTATTCGGATATTTTCGGTAAAGTGGAAAATTCATAGTGACAACCAAGAATCAAATTTCGGTAATGAAACGTTTTTCATGGCCAAGAGTTCCCGCTTTATTTTTAATTCTGCAAAACGATGATTTCCAATAACGCATTTTACATTTCTGGCCGTGCAAAATTCGAAGCACATGATTATAAAGGAGCGCTAGAAGATTACACCAATGCCATTAAAGAAGAAGAAAACCCATCGATTTACAGCGAGCGGGCGGTTGTATATTATTACTTGAAGGACATAGAATCGAGCATGGCTGATATGAATTATGCCGCCAAGCTTGAGCCAGAGAATCCATATCGCTATTCGAGTAGAGCATTTATAAAAGATGCAATGGGCGATACCGAAGGTGCCATTAAAGATTATGAAATTGCCATTCAGCTCGACCCTGAAGACAGTATAGCTTACAACAATCTTGGTCTGCTTCAAGAAAAATTGGGCTATCAAGCTAAGGCTAAGGAACATTACGCCAAGGCCGATTCACTCGCTGAGGTAGAGAACTTATTGGAGCGAATTAAAAAGAAAAATTTTGCTGAATTCAACGAAAGTGTTGATGCAGCTGCCGAAGAACAAAAGACCAGAAAAGAGATGAGCCTTATCGCCATCATGAGAAACACGTTCACCACAAAAAGTGGATTTAAAGAATACATCGACTTTTTAAAGAATGGCTTTAGAGCAGGATAATCTTCCTTATTTAAAGAGGTTAGCCCAAGAAATAGCTGGCAGACCTCAAGGTGAGCCATTGATCGTGGTGTTGCCTAACAGGCGTTCCCAATTCGTGTTGAATGAGCAACTTTCAGGTGCAAAGTCCGATGTGGAAGTCTTTACGATTGATGATTTGATGCAGAAACTCTCAGGCTTGAAGTTGATCGAGCCCGAAGAGCTCCTAGTTTCATTTTTTGAGTCGTATTGCAAAGCAGAACAAAATCCTCAATCATTTGATCGTTTTTCTACTTGGGCAGTAACTTTTTTAAGCGATGTCAACGATGTGGATCTTCACCTTGGTGATATTGATTCGCTCTATACGCACATCCAAGAATATCACGCCACGGGTGAGAATTTCGATATTTCCAATGCAGGTCCATTGGAAGGTTCGTATCTGCGGTTTTGGCAACGCCTTCCAAAGTATTACAAGACATTGAGAGGTGAGCTTGATCGCTTAAAATTGGCTTATCGAGGATTGATTTATAGAGAAGTAGCCGAACATGCCGCGCAAAACAGTCAAATTTTGATCGATTTTTTTGCGGGAAAGCAGGTGTATTGGGTAGGTATCATTCCAGGAAATCCGAGTGAACGCAAGTTACTAGATTGGGTTTCAGAGAAAGCTAAACTGCGATTATTTGCGGATATCGATGAGTACTACGTACAGGGCGGATATCACGAGGCCGGGCGGTTGTTCAGGGAATTTCCGTTGAAAGAAGATGTGAGTTGGCGGGTTAACTTGCTCGAAAAGAATACGAAACAAATAAATTACCACCTTTTGCCAGGCAAGATTGCCCAAATAGTGAGGGTGAAGGATATTCTAGAAGCTATTGGGCGCGAAAATTGGAAGGATACTGCTGTAGTTGTGACCAATTCTTCCATGATCCTTCCATTTATGGAGGTGTTTGAAAAAGACAAGGAAATCATCAACATTACCAGTGGGTTTCCGATTAGGAATACCTTGATCCATCGTTTTGTAATGACTTGGATGACCTTGCACGCGAGTTCATCAAATAGGAAAGGAGAAAAATACTTTTACCACAAACACCTCGAAGAGTTTCTAGAATATCCAATTGTGAAAAATTGGTTGAGCGGAACACTCGATTGGGATAAATGGAGGGAAGAGGTTGTTGCCGGAAATATGAAATTCATTTCACTTTCATGGCTACAAAGCAAAATGTCGGTCGATCTGTTCGCTGAAAAGGCCTATTTCTTGCTTTTTGACTGGGATGCCGATGTGAATGGTATTTTTCAACGGGTAAATGATGTACTCTCTCAGTGGAGCATGAGTGGTAAAAATTTGGGCATTGCTCATATTGAACAAAAGGCAATCTCTTACTACATCGACAAACTAAAACTCTTGATGTCGCAATTCAATGAGTTGCTTCCTGAAAACGATTTACGGGCATTGAAGAAGTTTGTACACCGTCAAGTTGGATACTCAAAATTGTTCATTGAAGATCCTAAAAATGATGCGTTACAGGTGATGGGGATGCTCGAAACTAGAATGATCGATTTTAGAAATGTAATCGTTTTGGGCGCAACTGATGACGAGCTTCCTGGAAATCCAGCGCTTTCTACTCATATTCCTTTCATTCATCGAAAAGCTTACAGTTTGCCTACCCGAAAAGATACAGAGGCTTTGATGGCCTACCATTTTTACAGGTTGATTCAGCGATGTGAGCGACTTGATATGGTGTATAATACAACTTCAGAAGCGCTCACAAGTGGCGAGCCTTCTAGGTACATGCTTCAATTGCGAGAAGAACTTTGCGTATCGAATAAGAATATTTCGCTCAATACCATCGGATGGGATGTTTCTATTAAGGCAAAAGATATTGAACCTACTGTTATTTATAAATCAGAAGACATTATAGAATGCATCATTTCTTTTTTGACAAGGCGCGTATCGCCTTCCGCAATGAACAAGTTCATCAATAGTCCGCTCGAATTTTATTACTACCACGTTTTAAAATTACAGGAGCAAGATGAGGTTGAAGAAGACATTGAAGCGCGCACATCTGGCTCAATTGTCCATGAAGTATTGGAATGGGCGTATAAACCTTTTGAAGGAAAGGTGATTTCAATAATTGAGCTTGAAAATACGCTGCAACATTGCGACCAAAAAACGGAAGAACTATTTCTGAAAAAATTTCAAGCAGGTGATTTGAAATCGGGCAGGAATTTATTGATTCTCGAGATGTCGAAGCACTTTGTGCGTTCGTTCATTGAATTTGACCTAAAGGATATGAAGGAGAATGGGGTGGTAACACTGATCAAGTTGGAAGATCGACTGATGTGCAACTTTACCTCACATGGATTGGATGTAAAGCTATTCGGATTTGCGGATCGCATAGATCAGCGAAAAGGAGTAATAAGAATAATTGATTACAAAACGGGAAAAGTGGAGTCCTCTGAGCTTAAGTACGATCCTGAAGTATTGCCCTTTGAAAGGAAGCTCAGTAAGGCGCTGCAGCTGGCTGTATATAAATACATGTACTGTTCAATTCATCAACTGCCTGATGATAAGGTGGAACCCTACATTGTTAGTTTTCGCAATTTTAAGGCTGGTTTTCAAGGCCTTAAACTTGTGGGAGGGGAACCTTTGCTCGTGCTCGACTCGATGCCCCAAGTTTTGAATCAAATTATTGGTGATATGCTTGATCCCACGCAGCCGTTCCAGCATAAAGAGGAATCTGAGTATACTACGTTTTAGCAGGCCAAGGTTAAAGGCAAATAACTCCTGTTTGAAGCAATCCTTTAATGGAATTCAGAGCATACAAGTATTCGCCTTTTTCAAGCCCTAGCACAGGAATAACAAATTCGCTGCCATAAAGCAGGTCAATGCTGCGTACTTTTTTTCCATCAAGATTGATCAAGTCAAACCTTAATGGCCTAGCACCTGAGCCGGATACCCTGTAGAGTAAAAACCGCTCAGTTTGCTTCAATTTCAGGGTCACGTTTTCTTGGCTTCTCTTCAACATAATCTTGTTGTCAGTTTAAAAGACGAGCATTAAAGCAATGGCGTTGGTTCGTATTTATTATTTGGAGGTAGACTCAATTTACCTGATCTACTGGTTTGCTTACAAAACGATAGCCTACGCCACGTATGCTGTGAAAGTGAATGGGGTTTTTCGGATCCCGTTCGAAGTTCTTGCGAAAGCTTAAGATGAAGTTATCTATGCTTCTTGTGCTAGGGTACACATCAACGCCCCAAACAAGATCAAGCATTTCGTCTCGACTTACAGTCTCTCCATCGCGCTCTGTCAACAGCCTGAGCAGCATCATCTCTTTTTTACCGATATCGATGGTTTGGTTCGAAAATGTTTTTGCCATGTGTTTGTCAAAATAAAGTGTGTTGCCTCCAAACGAAAGTTCGGATAATCCCACTTTATTATCTAACGATCCACGTTCAAGTAGGCGTTGCACACGAAGTAAAAGTTCTTCTAAATCGAAAGGCTTCACCAAGTAGTCGTCACCACCAATTTTCAAACCCATCACCCGGTCTTGGGCAGAATTTTTAGCGGTCAGAAATAAGATTGGAACTTTTCGATTCTCAAGACGAATCGATCTGCACACAGAAAAACCGTCCATGTGCGGGAGCATTACATCCAATAAAATCAAATCGAATCTTTCTTGATGAAAACGTTCAAGTGCTTCTTTTCCGTTTCTTGCAGCCAAGACATCATGCCCTTCAAGCTCAAGATTGAGCTTCACAACTTCAAGCAGCCGTTCTTCATCTTCCACTAAAAGTATTCGCTTGGACATAGTGCAAATCTAAAACCAGAATCGTCTTTTTTCGTTCAGAAGGAAAGGAATGCACTAACATTTTGAAATCAAAACCTTCGTTTCTAAAAATGATTTACAATGCCGACTTTTGACGCATGTTGAAATACATCTTCTTTTTACTGTTTTCATGCGCTATGCAGTTATCTGCTCAAGTGCATTGTTCGGCAGAGTATGAAAATAATTTGGAAAAGCAGATTGATTTGGATTTTGCACAAGGATTGGATGATCTGGACCGCTTATCTGAAGAATTTGATCAATTGATGCTTTCTTCACGCGATGGATTCAAAGAGGTAACCATTCCTGTGGTTGTGCATGTGGTTTACAGGGATGAAGAAAACAATATTTCATTAGATCAAATCAAGTCGCAGATAGAAGTGCTCAACCGTGATTTTAATGCTGAGAATGAGGATATTGAAAAGATTCCGGAAGTCTTCAGAAGTTTAGCAACTTCGGCCAGGATTCGATTTCAGTTGGCGGATAAAGATCCTTTTGGAAATTTTACAAATGGAGTTACACGCACCTTCACCACCGTTGAAAATATCGGAACCGAAAATCTCTACCATCAATCAAATCGCGGTGGAAAAGACCCTTGGCCCCAGGTGCACTATATGAATGTATGGGTTTGCGAGTTGGAAGGAAATACATTGGGATTTGCTTTGTTGCCCGGTGCTAAGATGTCTGAAAGGGACGGTATCGTGATGAGTCCACACGCTTTTGGAACTATGGGCACAGCTCAACCTCCGTACAATTTAGGTCGGACTTTTGTGCATGAAGTAGGACATTATTTTGGATTGAGGCACTTATGGGGAAGTGACGATGAAAGTTGCTCATCGACCGATTATATAAGCGATACTCCAACTCAATTGAAAGAAAATTTTGGTTGTAAATCATTTCCAAGTTACTCTTGTCCAAGCCAGCCCAATGGTGATATGTTCATGAATTACATGGATTACGGCAATGATTCGTGCATGTATTTGTTTACTAAGCGTCAGGTTGAATTGATGCAATTAGTGATGAAAACAAATCGGAGTGCACTGTTTCACAGTTCTGGTTTCACAGGAATCTCTGAAGCTGATCGCAAAGACTTGAAAATCTATCCAAATCCAAACAACGGACTTTTTCATGTTGAATTTGGAGATGTTGCTCCAGAGTTTGTTGAAATTTATGACATTGTCGGAAATAAAGTCTACAGTCAAAAACCACAATCTAAAATCGAACTCATTTCACTACAATCACTTTCCCCTGGATTATATTCTCTTCGCACTGATTTAGATTATGCTCAAATCGTGATCCACTGACCATGACCATAGCTCCCACTCAAAATGTGATCATTTATTCTTTGCCTGGAGAACCTGAATTTAAACTCTGCCATCAGAATGATTTTGGAGTTTCGCAGCAATTGGAGGAGGGACTGAGCTATTTTGTCGTTAGGCCTTTTAACTCAGGTCAGCCGACATCATATATCCGTGCAGATGTGCATCATTCAGTTGATGTCAATCAGCTTGTGGTTTCATCTTGGCCAAAGACTCCTTCATCAGAATCTACTTCCCAAGCTGAGTATGAAAAGTTGATAAATAAGGCCATTAAGCAATCCAGCGCAATAAATGGAAAAATTATTGCGAGCAGGGTAGATGAAGTTCAGGTCAGAGGCTTACGCCTCGCTGAAAGCTTGAATAATTTGAAATCGAAATTTCCGAACTCATTCATTTACTTTTTGGTCTCAGATACTTACGGAATGTGGTTGGGCGCTACACCGGAAACATTGGTTCAGAAAGAAGGTGATTTGGTCTCTACCATGGCGCTTGCCGGAACTAAATGGGGCGGTGACTTGTTTACACAAAAGGAGTTTGATGAGCAGATGTTGGTTACTAAAGATATCATGGATCGCTTAGCAGATGAGGTGATTGAAGTTGGCGATGTGCACGAAATGAGCTATGGTGAGCTGCGCCACTTGCGTACAAACATCCGATGGCAATCTGAAGAATCGATTTTGAAGTTTGCTGAACTCTTGCATCCTACCTCAGCCGTAAGTGGTTTTCCAAGAAAGGAAGCTCTAGATTTCATTACTGAAAATGAAAAACACGGCCGAAGTCTGTATACTGGATATTTGGGCTTAGTAGATTCAAATAATAGTAAGTTGTTTGTTAATTTGAGGTGTATGCGCTTATTTGAAGATCAGGTTAGGGTGCATGTGGGTGGTGGAATCAACGAAAAATCAGACCCCAAAAGTGAATGGGAAGAAACGGTAAGAAAAAGTAACTCGGTAAAGGAAGCTTTGGCGCATGGGTGATATTTCAAATATAGGTTCGGTAAGAACATTGGTAGAGCTTGCTGCGGCAAAGCAGATTGAAGATGTGGTGCTTTCACCAGGAAGCAGAAATGCACCATTTATTCTAAGTTTCAATGGACATGGGGGGTTCAATTGCCAGAGCGTTCTTGATGAACGTTCAGCTGGATTTATAGCTTTAGGAATTGCTCAACAAAAGAATAAGCCGGTAATCCTGAGCTGCACCAGCGGGTCAGCGGTGCTCAACTATACACCTGCCTTGGTTGAAGCATTTTATCAGAAAATTCCGCTCATTGCAGTCACAGCCGACCGACCAAGTGAATGGATTGACCAAGGTGAAGGTCAAAGCATGCGGCAGGTGAAGCTGATGGACAACATCGTCTTGAATGCCTTCAATTTGGTAGAAGAGCATAGTAATGATGATCGATGGTATAACAGCAGATTGATTAATGAAGCCATGGAGTTGGCCATTTCAAAATCAATGCCCGTTCAGATAAATGTTCCTCTCAAAGAACCACTTTACGACACTGTTCCATTGTCACCGACTCCTGCGCGGGCTTTCGAAATATTGGAGTCAAAACGCACGCTATCTGAGGTTGAATTGGATCGCTTGAAAGCCACATTTTTTGAATCTGAACGTGTTTTGGTTCTGGTGGCGCAAGGCAATGAAAGTGCGGAGTGTCTAGATGTGCTAAAGGAAATGAATAGCAATTCTAAGGTGGCCATTGTCACTGAAACCCATGCCAATTTGTATCATCTGGGTTTCGTTAGCTGCATCGACCGAACTATCGAAAGCTTCCTGAACTCCAAAGCTGAAGCGGAATACATTCCTGATTTATTGATCACGATTGGTTCTAATGTGATCAGTAAGAAGATTAAAACGCTTTTCCGCAAGTACAATAGTGCAATTCGGCATCATTGGCATTTTGGCGATGATGTTATGGATACATACCAATCCCTTACCAAATTGATTTCGGCTGATGCTGCTCCAGTTTTGGGCTATTTGAATGGAGCAAGTGAAAATGGATCAAGCCAGTTTGGTAATCAATGGAGAGCGCGCTTTTTTGAAATGGAGCAGAGGCACATCGCCTTCCTCAAGAATTGCCCCTTCAGCGATTTGAAGGTTTTTGAGATGATCAATGACTTCATTCCTGATATTACGCGCCTACAAATGGGTAATTCAAGTGTAGTGAGATACATTCAGTTGTTCAATCAGCTCAGAACAGTCTCTTACTTCGGAAATAGAGGCGTGAGTGGAATAGAAGGTTGTACATCTACAGCCATTGGAGCAGCCCAAAGTTGCAGTGACTTGACTTTGCTTATAAGTGGAGATCAAGCCTTTCGATACGATTCCAATGCCCTTGCAGTGAAAAATGGCATTGAAAACTTAAGGATCATCGTCATTAACAACGGTGGAGGCAACATTTTTAGAATCATCGATGGACCAAAAGATCACTCGGTGAGCCATGATTACATTGAGAAAGTAGATGAACAATCGATTCAGAAGTTAGTAGAATACCACGATATTGATTACAAACAAGCAGGCGATATGGATGCATTGGAAAGTGGTTTAGAGTGGCTGCTTGGTCCAGAATGCGAATCATGCGGAGTGTTGGAAGTTTTTACTCCGCGCATTGAAAGCCCTCAGGTCTTCAAGGCATACCTCAAGTTTTTGCGAGAAGGAAAATAGCATGCCCATGGTTTCAAAAAATCTAACTTCCTTTGCTAGGCAATGAACTACCTGAGACAGTTTCAATACAACGAAGAAATCATTGGTCAATACATCGATGTCCTCAACGAGCATCCTGATTCTCCTGAATTGACCAAAAAGCTGATCAGTCACTTGTTGAATGCACTAGAGATTTGGGTGAGTAGGGTTGAAGGTAGACCTTCGAAAACAGAGACTTGGCAAATTCATGACGCGTCAAGTTTACACGAATTGAATCAACAATGCCACAACGCTATTTTTCGATTGCTTGAAATTGGAAATCTCAGAAAGGTTCACTCCTATACAAACTCAAAAGGGGAGCAATTCAATAACACACTGGATGAGGTGCTAACGCATTTGATCATCCATTCTGCCCATCACCGCGCCCAAATCTCAACAGCATGGAGCGATGTTGGAATCAATCCTCCGGTTTGCGATTTTATTTTTTGGGCACGCGACAAAAACAGATAGCTGCGTTTCTACTTCAACATTTGCGGGTTAATAATTAAAATCAACCAGTTTCAAGGGCCTTCAGGCTAAAGGTACATTAGCACATTCCTAAAACTGTTTGTATACGTGCGATACGCCAAATTCTTATTTGTAGGCTTGTTCTCTCTTCCCACATTGCTTTGGGCGCAGATGACCATGACCTTTGATCACGATCTCTTAAGCTATAATAGAGGTTTGGAGCTCTTCGAAAAACAAAAATTCGGAGCAGCGAAAGATCAATTCGAACAATCGATTGTCAATGTGGATGATCAGAATTCTGAAATAAGTGCGAATGCACATTTCTACAAAGCAGCTTGCGCCATCGAGCTATTTCATAAAGACGCTGAGTTTCTTCTCAAAGAATTTATTCGAAACTATAGCACTAGTCCGCGCACCACTGAAGCTTGGTTTTTGTTGGGTAATTTCAATTACCGCAAGAAGGATTGGAAAGATGCGGTTAATTATTACAATGAAATTGCTGCAGATGATCTGCCTGAGCCAAAGAGAAGCGAATACTTGTTCAAGAAAGGCTATTCTCTGTTTCAAGAGAATGAATTGGACCAAGCTGCGGATCAATTTTTTCAAATGAAAAATGAGTCTTCTATTTACTATGCACCAGGAGTTTATTATTTCGCACACATTAACTATGAGCAAGGTAAATATGCCACGGCATTAAAGTCATTCAAGAGTTTAGAAAACCATCCGCAATTTGGAGAGGTGATTCCTTACTACATCGTTCAGATTTATCATTTCCAAGAAGAGTATGATAATCTGATTGGCTATGGAAAGCCGTTTTTGGAGAAGGATGATGTAAAGCGAAAGGCCGAAATAAGCCGATTGGTAGGTGAGGCTCTCTATCACCAACAAGCATACAGTGAGGCACTTCCTTTTCTCGAAAACTTCATGGAAAGCAGGTTGCCGAAGCAAGGTGATGATTACTACGTGTTGGGATATTCATACTACCGAAGCGACAACTTCGATAAAGCAGCTGAGCAGTTTTCTAAGATATCATACAGCGATGATTTACTCGGACAAAATGCGTCATATCACTTGGGTGAAACCTACTTGAAAGCCAACAAAAAATCATACGCCAGAAATGCCTATCGATCTGCATCGCGCATGGAATTTGATCCAGGTTTAAAAGAAGATGCCTTGTTTAAATATGCCCAGCTTTCCTATGAGCTGAGTTATGATCCCTATGATGGCGCCATTGATGCATTTAAAGAGTACATCAATGCTTACCCGAACAATGAACGAACACAAGAAGCTTTCGATTATTTGGTAAACATCTATTTGACTTCAAAAAATTATGATGCCGCCCTTTCTTCAATTGAAGAATACAAGAATCCTGATTTGAGATTGCAAGAAGCCTATCAGAGAATCGCATTCAATAAAGGTGTTTCCCTTTTTCAAGACAAACTTCACAAAGATGCCATTGCCTACTTCGATCGCTCATTGAAATTTCAGTTCAATAAAACCATTGCCGCTTCTGCTAAATATTGGAAGGCTGAAGCCCTCTATTACAGAGGAGAATTTAAAAATGCAGTGGTTGCTTACGAAGACTTTATCTACGCTCCAGGAGCTGTGCTCACTCCTTATTTCAATTTAGCCAATTACAATATCGGTTACACTTACTTTCAGCAGGATAAATTTATTGAAGCACCATCATGGTTTAGAAGATTCACTTCCTATGGCAAGGAAAAAGACCAAGTGAAGCTTACCGATGCCAATTTAAGAATTGGTGACAGTTATTTCATGTTGAATCAATACGATGCTGCATACGAGTACTATGAGATTGCAGTAAGAGAAGGTAAATCTGATCCTGATTATGCCCTTTATCAAATGGCAATGACTCAGGGATTGATGAAAAATCTGAAAGGGAAGCAAGAATCACTCAGCAAACTGACCAAAAATTATCCTCAATCACATTACTTAGATGCTGCGTATTATGAGCTGGGTAGGGTGGATGTAGCGCTGGGAAATAACGAAGAGGCACTATTGAAATTCAATAAAGTAGTGGATCAGTTTCCAGGTAGTAGTTATGTAAGAAAGTCATTAGCAAGCATCGGACAAACCTATTACAACCAGCAAAAGGACGAAGAAGCCTTGGAGGTTTACTTGAAAATTGTGAATGATTATCCAACGTATGATGATACTCGAGAAGCCTTGATAGGCATTCAAAATATCTATACCGATCGCGGTGAAGTCGAGAAGTATGAAGCATTGATTTCCTCCTTAGACTTTGTAAATATTTCTGATATGGCCTTGGACAGCATCAATTATGAGTCTGCTGAAAATCAGTATTTCAATGGCCAGTGTAAAGAAGCTGTGGCAGCATTTAATAAGTACTTAGACCGCTTTGAAAAGGGAATATTTGTGCTCAATGCTAAATTCTATCGTGCGGAATGCATGAGCAAGATGGGGCAGGAGACAAATGCAATAAAGGACTATGAATATGTGGCCAATCAGCCAAAGAATAAATTCTCGGAATCGGCCTTAGTGAAAGCGGCTCGTGTGAATTTCGCCAACGAAAACTATCCTGATGCCCTGGCTTATTATAAACGGTTGTCACTTCTTGGTCAATACAAGAACAATCTGCTGGAAGCCGAAATTGGTCAAATGCGGTGTAATTATAAATTGAATAATTACCAAGGAGCCATAGCCAATGCGTTCATCACGCTGGAAGACGATAAGATCGATCAGAACATAAAAACGGAAGCCAACCTGATCATAGCCAAATCTAATTTGCAATTGGAAAGTCCAGTTGAGGCGATGAGTTACCTCGACAAGGTGATGTCATCTGGAGCACCTTCTCAAGCTGCAGAAGCAATTTATTTAAAGGCTAGAGTTCAATTTAATATGGATGCACTTGATTCTGCTGAAGCTCTTGTTTTCCTTTTGGTGGAGACGTATCAGTCACAATCCTATTGGTTGGGAAAAAGCCTTTTACTGCTCTCTGATATTTATATGAATCGGGGCGATTTGTTCCAAGCAAAAGCTACGCTCCAAAGTATTCTTGATAACTATACAAAGGATGACGATGTTAAGGCGCTGGCAATGGAGAAGTTGCAAACGGTTGAAGAATTAGAAAATGCTCCTATCGAGGAGGAGGTAATAGAATTTGAAATAGAGTTGAATCAAAATGACTCTGAAGAACCAAACGATGTTGATGCTCAATCACCTATTAAATCTGACGAAAATGAATAAGCACCTCATACTACTTTTTGTGGCATTTGGAATGGCTGTTCATTCGCAGGCCCAGGTACCTCGAACAGGAACCGAGGATACGCTCAAGACACGGATTATCACTGTTTTTGACTACAAACCAACAATTAGCGATGCCAAAAAGCTTTCGATGGTGCCAATGGTTATTGATACAGCGCTTTCGAAACCAGAAGCTACATATCTTTTTGATACAAGATTGTTCAACACCACCTATGTTCCAGATAGCATTAACGCGGCAAAGATGAAAGGCGAGCCTCTTGACCCGTTGTATAGAGGCTACGTTAAAGGTGGATTGGGAAATGGTATCAATTATATGTTGGATGCTTATGTGAATTCACTTCGTTCGCGAGAAGGAGAGTTGGGAGTTGAGTTGCATGGAAAAGGAACGCAAGGTGTATTGCTTGATTTGCCACCCGCAAATTACAACCATTGGAGAACCGCTATTTCAGGAAAGAAGTTTTTTAAGAAACATGCACTTTCTGGTAAAGTTGGCTTTGACAGAGAACGGATTCAATACTACGGTTATGACTACAACGACACCCTCGTTGCTCCCCTTTATCTTGATTATCAGGGCAATGAAGACGTTTTTAAACAGGTTTACAACGAGTTGTTTGCTTATGTTGCTTTGAAAAGTTTCTACACCGATTCTAACAAGTTGAACCATGATTTGAAGTTGCACTACGACTATTTTTCAGATAAAAATGGATCCAACTTTGAGCACAATATTGTTTTCAACGCCATAGGTTCACGATACTTCGGAAACCTTTTAGGAAGCATTGACTTCATCACAGACCTGAACAATGTGAATTATGTCAATGATTTTTACTTCTCTCCCTTCGATACAATTGCCTCATCGATTACCAATACCATCTTGGGCTTAACACCGAAGATTACAAGTCAGTATCAAAAATTGAGAATTGAGCTTGGAGTGAATGCTCAAATGGATCTTCGTGCGGATGCAACCACCTTGCGCCTTTATCCTGATATTTATTTGAAGTATAACTTAGTCAAAGAGCTTATCATTCCTTATGCTGGTATCACTGGAGGATTGCAAAGGAACAACTTGAATAACCTCACTGAGACCAACCCTTTTTTATGGCCAGCATTGATGCCTCTGCAAAACACTGATCGTGAGTTTCATGTGTCAGGAGGATTCAGAGGCTCCGTTTCTCAGCGGTTTACGTACAACCTTTGTGGTGGCTATTATCGAGAACGCAATGCGCCATTATTCGTTAACTACAATGCCAGTCAGTTTAATCCAAATATTACACCTTTTGGCGTGAACTACTTTACACTGGTTTATGATACACTAACCGTCACTGAGTTTGGAGGTGAAATGACCTATCGTATTGATGAGAAACTGCATGTTGTAGCCGCGGGAGTATTTAGAGATTTTCAAACTAAGCGGGAAGTGGAAGCATGGCAGAGACCCAACTTTGAAATCTCGGCTTCCGGGTTTTATCAATTGCGCAACAAAATCATTGTAAAAGCTGAGTTGCACTTGCTCGGACCACAATATGCAAAGCGCTATAAGGACTACATCGTTGATGATACCGAGGCCGTAGGAACCGAATTTATCAATGATCAACCTATTTCAGTGGTAAGCGATAGAATAAAGCCCATCGTAGATGCTAATGTTGGTTTGGAATACCGCTACACTGAAAGGCTCTCAGGGTTCTTAAGTTTGAACAACTTATTGATTCAGAGATACCAGCGTTGGAATAATTATCCCGTTCAGCGTTTCAACGTGATGGCCGGTTTAACCTATTCTTTCTGGAAGGAGTAGGTTCTGTTAATTGACTGTTGATAAAACCCTTGTATTTATTGGTATTCAAGGGGGATTCAGGTGTCTTGAAGGTTATATTTGAGCGTCTTATAAACCCCCTGTTTAATGAGTGAAGAAGAAAAACCAAAAAGCGAGTATTCAGCATCCAATATTACCGTCCTAGAGGGACTCGATGCAGTAAGAAAGAGACCTTCGATGTATATCGGAGATGTTGGTGTGAGAGGATTGCACCACTTGGTCTACGAGGTTGTTGATAATTCCATAGATGAGGCTCTCGCAGGGCACGCATCAACGATTGATGTTACCATCAATGAAGACGATTCCATTACGGTGCTCGACAATGGTAGAGGAATACCTGTTGATATGCACGAAAAAGAGAAGAAATCAGCTCTTGAAGTAGTAATGACAGTGTTGCACGCAGGAGGTAAATTTGATAAAGGTTCTTATAAAGTATCAGGAGGATTACACGGTGTGGGTGTTTCATGTGTGAATGCCCTATCAACCGATTTGAAGGCTACTGTTTACAGAAATGGAAAAATCTACCAACAAGAATATAAGATAGGTGTTCCTCAATACAGTGTTAAAGAAGTTGGCACAGCAGAGAAAAGTGGTACGGAAATTTGGTTTAAACCCGATGCAACAATCTTTTCCACAACAACTTACAATTTTGAAACACTATCGCATCGTTTGCGCGAATTAGCATACCTCAATAAGGGTATTCGCTTGACCATTTCGGATAAGCGGAATTTGGACGACAATGGCGAATACTTGAGAAGGGAATATTATTCCGATCGTGGTTTGGCCGAGTTTGTTGAGTTCTTGGATGAAGGACGCGAGAAATTGATTCCTGACACCATGTACATGGAGGGTGAGAAGAATGGAATCCCCGTGGAAATAGCCATGCAGTACAATACCACTTTCGCGGAAAACCTTCATAGCTATGTAAACAACATCAACACCAGAGAGGGAGGAACACATTTAGCCGGATTTAGGAGTGGTATGACACGTACCCTCAAAAAATATGCAGATGAGTCAGGATTGCTTTCTAAACTCAAGTTCGATATCGTTGGAGACGACTTTCGAGAGGGACTCACGGCAGTGATTTCTGTAAAAGTGATGGAGCCACAATTTGAAGGTCAAACCAAAACCAAGTTGGGGAATCCAGAAGTGAGAGGAGCGGTAGATCAAGCCGTTGGTGAAATGCTTTTTAACTATTTGGAGGAGCATCCTAAGGAAGCTAAAGCGATTGTAGATAAGGTAATTTTAGCTGCTACGGCTAGACATGCTGCACGCAAGGCCCGAGAAATGGTCCAAAGAAAAAATGTACTGACCGGAAGCGGGTTGCCAGGTAAATTGGCCGATTGCAGTGAGAAAGATCCTGCAAAGTGCGAAGTGTTTTTGGTTGAGGGTGATTCTGCTGGTGGAACTGCCAAGCAAGGTCGTGATAGAACTTTTCAAGCCATCCTGCCTCTTAGAGGAAAAATCTTGAATGTTGAAAAGGCCATGCAGCACAAAATCTTCGAGAATGAGGAGATCAAAAATATCTATACAGCATTAGGTGTTCGGGTTGGTACGGAAGAAGACAGCAAGGCTTTAAATATGGAAAAGCTACGCTACCACAAAATCGTTATTATGTGTGATGCCGATGTGGATGGTAGCCATATCGCAACATTGATCTTAACTTTCTTCTTCAGATATATGAAAGAACTCATTGAGAGAGGGTGCATTTATATTGCTGCACCGCCATTGTATCTTTTGAAAAAGGGGAATCAACAACGATATGCCTGGAATGAAGCAGAGAGAGATCAAATCATTGCGGAAATGAAAGGAGCTGGAAAAGAATCTGGCATTGGAATTCAACGATACAAAGGATTGGGAGAAATGAATGCTGAACAGCTTTGGGAAACTACGATGAATCCTGATTTCAGAATGCTGCGTCAAGTATCCATTGATAATGCTGCTGATGCAGATCACACCTTTAGTATGTTGATGGGAGATGAAGTTCCACCTAGAAGAGAATTCATTGAAAAGAATGCCAAGTACGCTAAGATAGACGTCTAAGGCGACCGTTAAGATTACATAAGTTGAAGAGGTTCATTCATTCTTACAAAGAATTGAGTGAACCTCTTTCTTTTGTGTTAATACCGCAGTCATCCGTCATTGTAATTGTGTATACAAATTGATCTCCTCGTTGAGCCAACTCAGTGCTTCCTTGGAACGAACCATCCCATGGTTTCAACTCACTCGTTTCGTATACTAAGGATAAGTCAGTTGCCCTGAATACCTGAACGTTGAATGACGCGCATTTATCTAAACCTTTTGCAAACCAAGTATCATTTTGACCATCATTGTCTGGTGTAAATGAATTTGGGATAAACACTTTTAGAACGCCATCTACAACTATATCTTGCATTATTTGAGCTACACAACCTTCGGGGCTAATCGCTGTGAGCATTACATTGTTTCTGCCTTCGGGCATGGAAAAAACTACACTGTTTCCACTCAGCTTATTCTGGTTATATGACCAGTTGTACGTGTTCGTTCCAGGAGTTGAAATTAGTTCTACTGATTGCTCAAAGCATCTCGGGGTCCTGATTACTTCGTAGTTGATAATGGGGCTCGGTGCATCAAAAATTTCAATTGATTTTCGCACAGAAAATGTTTTCCCATTTTGATCAACCATCATTACTACTTCGTGCGCACCTTCTTCTTCGAAGACAAACTCGCACATGTGTCCTTCTAAAACGTGCACTCCGTCAATGATCCAACGTATATTTTTTAGTTTTTCATTGCATTCAAATTGTACGCTTTTGTCAACACATTGTATCCCAATTGCTTTGAAGTCATAGTTGGATAGAATGCCGGTTTCAGCTCCTTTGCTTTCTATCTCTTCTTTCGCTATTCGTTGATTTACGTCCAGATTTGGAATGTTTCCAACTTCTTTTTCACGAACTGGAGAAGGTTTTTTACTTGTTTCGACTAATGGCGATTTACTTTCAATCAGTACAAGTTCGATCTCATGGTTCTCTTGAGGTTTGTGCAGAATTAATTCAGCATTTTCAATCTGTGCAGGAGAAGAAGAACTTGATATGGAGTTTATTAAAATGCTTTCATTCTGTTGAGCAACTTTAGCGGAATTGATCTTTTGTTCAGATAATGTAGGAAGAGCAATCAAACTCAATAATATCAGCGCTGACGCAGCAATACCAGCGTAAAATGGAACAGCCTGAGGATCTGCAGAAGCATTCGCAGTGGGAAGTGCTTTTTCAATGTTTTTCCAAACGCTTTCATCCGAAGCATAATTCGATGCATTGAGTTTGGAAGCAATTATTTGATCAAATTTATTCATTGTCATTCTTGACTTAATCTATCTACTAATGGTTGAAGCATCTTGCGAAGATTCAACCGAGCTTTTGAAAGGTTTGATTTTGATGTGCCTACGCTAATGTCGAGCATCTCTGCAATTTCATTGTGATTATGCCCTTCCATAACGTACAGGTTAAAAACTGTGCGATAGGCGGGTGATAATTTTTGCACAGCATCCATAACTGCGCTTATAGGCACTTCATTGTAGATGCTTTCTGACTCTTCTTCTTCTGCGCTATTTCCGCCAACTCTGTCAGTAAGCTCACTGTCTGTGACAACTGGCTTCACTTTTTTCCGCCTGTAGTTGTCAATTGCAGTGTTTACAACAATGCGTTTAATCCAACCTTCAAAAGAACCATCTCCTTTGTAGTTCTCTACTCCTTTGAACACCTTTATAAATCCTGTTTGGAGAATGTCTTTCGCCTCATCAGGATCATCTGCATACCGCATGCAAATGCTAAAAAGTCTTCCATACAGTTTGGAGAACACTTCTTTTTGGGCTATACGGCTCTGCTTAATGCAACCATCAACCAATTGCATTTCTTCATGTTTATGCCATATTCCCATTGAACTAAACTATTGACGCTAAATACGGGCAAGGTTGCCCGTACTGATTAACGAAGTCCTCTATTGACTCCGGTAGAACTAATCACCACATGGCCTCGTATTGTTCTTGGCTCTCCATATTGATCCTTGTAATTAATCACATAAGGATAGCTTCCTGAAGGCACATACTCGCCAGTAGTTAAGTATTTCCCGTTCCAGCCAAAGTCTGGATTATTCGAGATGAATAGCTCTCTTCCCCAACGATCGAATATGCTCATTTCAAAGTTTTCCAATCGGATTCCTTCACCACCTATTTTGAATACGTCATTTAAGCCATCACCATTTGGCGAGAATGAGGTTGGGATGTAAAGTGTTTGGGCTAGTGAATGCCTTAGCGTCTTTGATAGGGTATCCACACAACCATCTTCCGAAACGGCAACGAGGCTTACTTTATAAAAGCCTGTATCTGCGAATTCATAAGCGAACAATCCCTTTTCGGACAATGTGTCTCCATCGATGTACCAAGTAATATGCTTTGCATTGATGGACGCATCCTGGAATTTCACAATTGCATCGAGTGTGCTAGGATTTTCAGGGGAATGGTAGTAATTGGCTATTGGCGCTTCTAAGATTTGCACAAGGCATTTTTTAGTTCTCGAAGAGTAGCAGCCAAAATCGGTCACCGTTGATAGCGTTACATCATAACAGCCCGGATCATCATATTGATGATTGACCGTATCAAGGTTCAGGTTTGTGTACACTTGACCATCACCAAAGTCCCAAGTGTAAGAATATCCTGGTAAAACTTTATCGAAAAACAATTCAACGTCTGTTCCTGAACAAGATATAGCCGGACTTGCCTCAAAATTTGGAGTATATGGCTCACCTACGTACACTGTTTTGGTTGCAACACCAACAGGCGACAGACAGAGATCAGATATGGTAACTGAATAAGTTTTAGTACTCGTTGGACGCACAAATTGAATCGGATCGTCCTCCATGCTGGGCTCACTCCAATCGTATACATATTCATCGGGACCTCTGAAACCTCCACGACCCGAAGCGATCAGGTACACATTTTCACCAACACAAATTGAATCATCTTCAACACGAATTTCTGCATCAATTTCACTGTAACCACCCACTTGAACAAACACACTGTCTTTATAAACAGGTGTCCCACAAAAGTCACTCACCGTTACATAATACCATATAGATTCATCAGGACTTACAGTGGTAGTAGGTCCGAAGTTTCCTGAACTCCAAGAAAAGGTGTACAATGAGTCGCCACCCAAGCCCGTGATTGGAATGGTGATCGTGTCATAAGGACAAATGGTATCCACTTTTGGGATTTCAGAGGATAATGGAGGGCGCACTTTTACGATTACCTCAGATGTGTCTCCAGCACATCCATTATTATCTACGGAATAAACAAAATATTGGGTAGTGGTATCAGGGAAAACGTTGAAAGCTTGACTATTTGAGATTACCGTCCCTGTAAGAGATGCTTCGGTCCAAACGTAATTAAATGGAGGTGTACCGCCAGTCGAAGCAGCAACCAACGAAGCAGGGTTCGTAATACAAATCATCGTATCACTGAACGCTTTTGTTTTAATGCTGTCAGGAACATCGATCAGTGCAAAAGCGGTCGCTTGGCAGCCATTATTATCTGTTACCGTAACCCAATTGGTGTCAGGACATAATTGACTCGCAGTTTGAAAAGGCTCCCCTGTTGACCAGAGGTAGTAATATGGCGCAACACCACCGTTGCCATTTCCTGTTCCTGATGCATCACAGCTAAAGATTCCAGGACATGAAACAGCGCTTAAGTTTGATGTGCTAGCGGTCAATAAAGGTGGTTCTGTAACACTCGCACTGCCATTGGTAATGTAACAACCGGAGGCGTCAATAATCGTAACGAAGTAGGTGCCTGCTGGAACATTTGCAAGGGTGTTGGTATTAGAATTAACTACACTCGTTTGGATGGTATCTCCATTGGCAGTTTTCCAATAGAAAACCATGGGCAACGCAGCTGCTGTGTTCGTATCCGTCGCAGTTAAACTTCCTGTCGAATCACCATGACATAATACAGGTGTTTCTTGAAATATCGGTACTTGGCAGAATGGTGAAACGAGTACGCTATCGATGGCAACGTTTCCATTGTTTGAATCGAGGACAGCGTATACATACTCACATTGTGTTGGGTAAACTCCGTTAGCTGGGCTGATTTCGAGTGTTGGGCCTTCGCCTACAGTATCGCCTTGGTAAATCCATTGCAAAGTAGCTGAAGAATACCTCCATGATTCATTGGTTGCAGTAAATGCATTATCGTTTCTACCAAGAACAATTGTCGCATTATTACCAGGAAGGTTATGAATTGCTTGAACGCCATCTCCACCTCCCCATGCCGGACAAGTTGGAACATTGGTTAAATTGTTCTCTATAACATTGCTCGTTTCAAAAAGTACAACCTGAAAAGTACCGTATGTAGTTGTACAACTAAACATGGGAACAGCAGACCATGTAACAACCAGTCTGCGATAAGGAGCAATACCTTGAGTTTCATAGGTGATGTATGGTCCTCCACCTCCTGTGCCTGGGTTCCAGTCTCTCCAAGGTGCCATGACGTTGTTCTTCGGAACATTAAACGCAGCACTTGGAACTGGATTAACAACCCAAGTTTGAGTCTGTCCACCCGTGAATCCTACCCAGCCATTAGAGCAGATATAGAATTGAGTATAAGTATTGCAATAAAAATCAAACGAAAATCCTATAGGAAAAGGACCTAAGATTTGGTCGTCAAACATCGTTACTGAAGTTCCGCCAACCGATTGAGTGTTATAAGGAATAGATTCCACCGAGTAGTCGCATACACCTCCTCCGATTCCTTGAAGATTGAAGGTAGCTGGTGGGCAAAATCCAGTATCATTTGTCGTAATCAAATTGGCAGGAACAAGATTCTGGCCAATCAACGACATAGAAATGACTGAAAATAGCAGTCCTAATAAAAGGTGTCTCATTCGGCAAAATTAAAATTCTACTCTATTGACGTCAGATATAAATTCAGTTGCTTTAATCATTGGATAATTTAGTTTTGTGCACCTTAAATAAATGGATTAGAAAATATGAAAGTTACAGTAGTAGGAGCAGGAGCAGTAGGTGCAAGTTGCGCTGAATATATTGCAATTAAAAATTTCGCGTCAGAGGTTGTTTTGGTGGATATTAAAGAAGGATATGCTGAAGGTAAAGCGATGGACTTAATGCAAACCGCTTCTTTGAATGGATTTGATACAAAAATCACAGGCAGTACAAGCGATTATTCTAAGACGGCAAATAGCCAAGTAGCTGTCATTACGAGTGGAATTCCGAGAAAACCTGGAATGACAAGAGAGGAATTGATCGGTATCAATGCCGGAATAGTAAAAGACGTGACTACAAACATTCTCAAGCATTCTCCCAATGCCATCATAATTGTAGTTTCAAATCCAATGGATACGATGACCTACTTGGTGCATAAAGTAAGCGGTCTACCAAAAAACAGAATTATCGGAATGGGTGGAGCTCTTGATAGTGCGCGTTTCAAGTACAGATTGGCAGAGGCTTTGGGATGCCCAGCATCTGACGTTGATGGTATGGTGATTGGAGGCCACAGCGATGTTGGAATGGTTCCTTTGATCGATAAAGCAGTAAGAAATAGTGTTGCCGTTTCTGAGTTTCTTTCTCAAGAAAAAATGGATGAGATTGTTGAAGAAACCAAAATTGGTGGCGCCACGCTTACTAAGTTATTAGGAACTTCTGCTTGGTATGCTCCAGGGGCAGCGGTGTCATCATTGGTTCATGCTATTCTTTGTGACCAAAAGAAAATGTTCCCATGCTCAGCACTTTTAGAAGGAGAGTATGGATTAAGCGATATTTCAATCGGAGTACCTTGTATCTTGGGTAAAAATGGAATTGAGAAAATCGTGACTGTTGAGTTGAATGAAGCAGAAAAAGCGAAAATGATTGAAAGTGCCGAAGGCGTTTCTAAAACCAATCAGCTTCTTGAAAGTGTATTGTAATTAATGTCAATAGACAAATTGGAAGGGCGTCTTAATGGCGCCCTTTTTTATTGAATTCGACTAAAAAAAATACATCCTTTTTAAAGCTACGTTTGAACAAGTTGAAATTCTATATTTGCACGCCCTTTTTAAGGGCTATTTTATTAATACCAATTTATTATGCAGAATAAAAGTGCTATCTGGATATTTACAATTTTGCTTTCGTTAGCTTGCGTTTATCAGCTTTCGTTCACGTTTGTGACATCCAGCGTAGAAGGAGATGCTGAGCAAAGAGCTTCAGAGAGATTAGACAGTTTGATGACTGCCGAACCAGAACTGACGCTGCTTGAGCAGGAAATAGCAAGACAAGGTTTTGAGCAAGAATACCTGCAAGCAGTCAATACCAAAGAGGTGTATCCTGTTTTAGGTTTTACTTACGCATACTGCAAGAGAAATGAAATCAACTTGGGTCTTGACCTACAAGGCGGTATGAACGTAACTCTTCAGGTGCAAGTGAAAGATTTGATCAAAGCTTTAAGTGATGACAATGATGATCCGATTTTTAACCAAGCGTTGACTCTGGCTGTTGCAAAACAGAAGGATAGCCAAGATGATTTCGTAACGCTTTTTGATCAGGCCTGGAATGAGATTAACCCTGGAGGGCAATTGGCATCTATTTTTCACAACAGAGAAAACAAGGAGAAATTTCCTATTGATGCTTCAAATGAAGATATTCTCTTAACCATTAATGAGGAAGCTGACGCTGCTGTAAGTCGAACTGAGCAGGTACTTAGAAGAAGAATTGACGGCTTGGGTGTGGTTCAACCTACTATTCAGCGCCAACCTGGTACTGGTAGAATAATCGTTGAGCTTCCAGGTATTAAGGACAAAGAACGTGTGCGAAAAATACTTCAGGGAACTGCGAAGTTGGAGTTCTATGAATGCTATGACAATGGTGAAATTTATGGAGGGCTAGAAAAAGCGAACAGTTTGTTGGCTGAAAAACTTGGAGTTAGAGCAAAGGATTCGAAGGAAGAGCAATCAGATTCAACTGCAGTTGCTGATATGGACACAGCTACAAATGAAGTGGCGGCTGATTCGAATAGCCTAGACGCCTTGTTGTCTGATAATTCTGTAGATTCAACTGCAGCGGATAGTGCATCAATGTCTGAAATGGCTGCTGATTTTGCCGCTAAAAATCCACTTTTTGCGAAGTTGCGACCAGCGATATATCAGGACCCAGAGAGCGGTGGATATTTTGCGGGTAAAGGTCCAACTGTAGGATATGCTTCCATATTTGATACAGCAGCGGTAAATGAAATGCTCGAACGAAGAGATATTGCCGCATTGTTTCCACGAAGAATGAAGTTCTTGTGGGCTGCTAAACCTTATGATGAAGACGGAAAGTTTTTGCAGTTGTTTGCAATGAATGTTGCAAGCAAAGATGGTAAAGCTCCTCTCGAAGGTGATGTTATTACGAATGCTCGTGTAGTTAGTGATCCATTGGGGAATCCTGAGGTGTCCATGAGTATGAATGCAGAAGGAGCCAAAACATGGAAGAATATTACAGGCGATGCTGCTTCCCAAAACCCGAAGAAATCAATTGCGATCGTACTGGACAACCTTGTTTACAGTGCTCCTAGAGTTGATTCTGAAATTGCAGGTGGGCAGTCGTCTATATCTGGTCAATTCAATTTAGAGGAAGCTGAAGACCTTGCTAACGTATTGAAAGCGGGTAAACTGCCCGCTCCAGCGCGCATTATCGAAGAAGCTGTTGTTGGTCCTACACTTGGAGCAGAAGCAATACAAGCAGGATTCATGTCTTTTGCTCTAGCACTATTGCTTGTGTTGATATTTATGGTATTCTACTACTCATCATCTGGTATTGTAGCCGACTTGGCTTTGCTTGCCAACTTGTTTTTCGTGATGGGTGTGCTTTCCTCACTTGGTGCAACATTGACCTTGCCTGGTATTGCGGGTATCGTTCTGACCATCGGTATGTCGGTTGATGCCAATGTTCTAATTTTCGAACGAATTAGAGAAGAATTACGCGCAGGGAAAGGTGTGAGATTAGCTATTGTAGATGGATACAAAAACGCTTATAGCTCCATCATTGATGCGAATATCACAACCTTGCTAACCGGTATTATCCTTTACATTTTCGGTTCAGGGCCAATCAAAGGTTTTGCTACTACGTTGATCATCGGTATTGCAACTTCATTGTTCGCAGCTTTATTTATTACCCGTTTGATTTTTGAATGGAGATTGGATAGAAATGAAACACCTTCATTCTCATCCAAGATGACGGAAAATCTAATGACAGCGGTGAATTTTGGTTTTGTGAAGAATAGAAAGATGTTCTATATAGGATCTGGAATAGTCATCTTGTTGGGGATTGGTTCACTTGCGTCAAGAGGCTTGAACTATGGGGTTGATTTTACAGGAGGCAGAAGCTATATTGTTCGTTTTGACGAAACATTTGCTGTGGGTGAAATAGCCTCTGTGCTCACCGATGAATTTGTGAATGAGGATAACTTAAAGGTTGCTCCAGAAGTGAAAACATATGGATCATCAAATCAAGTGAAGATTACTACCAAGTTTATGATCGATAGTGAAGATGAAGCGGCTGATCAAGTGGTGGAATCCAAGTTGAAGGAAGGGCTAGCTAAAATAACTCCAGAATTTGAAATCATGAGTTCTCAGAAGGTGGGGCCAACGGTAGCTGATGACATAAAGCAAGGAGCTATTTGGGCCGTATTGTTCTCTCTCATTGTGATTTTCCTTTATATCATTTTACGATTTAGAAAATGGAAGTTTGGAGTTGGTGCATTAGCAGCTATGTTTCATGATGTGCTGATCGTGCTATCCTTCTATTCCATCTTATATGGATTTATGCCCTTCTCATTAGAAATTGACCAAGCATTCATCGCGGCAATTCTAACGGTAGTAGGTTACTCCATAAACGATACGGTAATTGTATTCGATAGAATTAGGGAGTTTGTTGGATTGCACAAAAAGAAAGATCAAGAGCTCGTAATCAATGATGCACTGAATTCAACCCTTTCAAGAACGTTGATCACATCTATGACGACCTTGCTCGTGTTGTTGATGATCTTCTTCTTTGGTGGTGAGGTGATTCGAGGTTTTGTGTTTGCTCTTATTATTGGAGTCGTAGTTGGTACATACTCCTCGCTTTGCGTTGCTACTCCGCTTGTTGTGGATTTGGCGAAGAAGTCAAAGTAAAAAGTAGATTCAATAAATTAATTTTAAAGCCACGCTATTCGCGTGGCTTTTTTGCTGCAATTTTGGGCCCATGTTGAATATGGTGTTTTTATTTTTCAATTTAGGCGGAGGCGAGATATTTGTCGTGCTCATGTTTGTACTTCTTTTTTTTGGATCCAAGCGCATCCCTGAAGTTGCTCGAAATTTAGGCAGAGGAATACGTCAATTTAAGAATGCAGCTGATGATATTCAAAGAGATATTACCGATTCTGTGTCTGACGTGAGAAAGAGCATAGATCAAGAAAAAGACAAAAAATGATACTGGGCTGGCTGCAATTAATTGGTGGATTACTTATCCTTCTTGCAGGTGGCGAGTTTTTGGTGAGGTCTTCAGTAAAGCTCGCATTGCATCTCAATATTAGTTCAATTGTTATTGGGTTGACGGTGGTAAGCTTTGGGACCTCCTTTCCCGAATTGGTAGTCAGCGTGAATGCTGCCTTGGATGGTCATCCCGATATATCCTTAGGAAATGTGGTTGGAAGTAATATTGCTAATCTTGGTTTGGTGCTTGGACTGACGGCTGTTTTGTTTCCAATATCAGTGCAGCGCTCCTCGGTTGTTTTGCATTGGCCACTCATGCTGCTTTCAACATTATTGCTTATTCTTTTCTCTTGGGACTTGATGATTGAGATGTGGGAAGCTCTGATTCTCGTTGGTTGCTTAATCGCCTACAATATTTTAGTGATAAAGGTTTCAGGCGGAAATGATGTAGAAGAGATCGAAGAGCTGGAAACGGGCATCGAAAAGTCATATTCAGGAGTAATTCGAACTTCAATTATTCTCTTAGGAAGTATTGCTCTTTTGATTTTTGGAGCAGATCTTTTGGTAGAGGGAGCAGTAGTTGTTGCTAGATCGTTCGGGCTTGAGGAGCGGATTATCGCAATTTCAGTAATTGCTTTTGGAACCAGTGCTCCAGAATTAGCGACATCGCTTATCGCAGTTTATAAAAAGGAGACTTCGATCGGAATTGGTAATCTTATTGGTTCGAATATCTTCAATATCCTGGCCATCTTGGGTATCACAGGAATCATGCATCCAATTCAAGTGAATTCTGAAATTTTATCTTTCGACTTGTGGTGGGTTTTAGGCATTCCTTTGCTCATTACTCCTTTTCTTCTTTCTCGCATGAAGGTTTCAAGGATGGAAGGAGGTGTTCTTGTTGGAATGTATTTTCTCTATATGTATTTAATTTTTTAAAAAATTTCGACTTTGCCCCCAAAAAAATATAGGGTGTGAATAAAAATTTACAAAAAAATTTACACTTCACCCCTTGAATAAATCTAGTTTTGCTCAAAATTTATAAAAATGGCAAAATTGAGATTCCAGGCGTTAGGATCGCTTCTCAACAGAAAGTACGATTTTCCAACCGAGCGTACTGAGAAAATTTCCGACTATTTTGGTGAAAACGTGTTTCACGATCGTGCTATGCAACAATACCTCTCTAAAGATGCATACCGTAGACTTAGGGATTGCATGCAAAACGGTAAAGGCCTGGAGCGCGATATTGCTGACGAAGTTGCTTCTGGTATGAAGGCTTGGGCTTTGTCAAAAGGGGTTACTCACTATACGCATTGGTTTCAGCCTCTGACAGGTAGAACAGCTGAAAAGCATGATGCATTTTTTTCTCCGTCTTCCATTGGCGAGTCGTTCGAAGAATTTGGCGGGGCACAGTTGGTTCAGCAAGAACCTGATGCTTCTAGCTTTCCAAACGGTGGATTAAGAAATACGTTTGAAGCGCGTGGCTATACAGCTTGGGATCCGAGTTCTCCTGCCTTCATCATGGGAGACACGCTGTGTATTCCTACTGTTTTCGTAGCATATACGGGTGAAGCTCTCGATTATAAGGCTCCATTGTTGAAGGCTCTTCATGCCTTGAATGAGGCAGCAGTTCCAGTAGCACAGTATTTTGATAGAAACGTTACCCGAGTGACCGCCACATTGGGTTGGGAGCAAGAGTATTTCTTGGTTGATGATGCTTTGTATAGAGCTCGTCCTGATTTGGTAATGACCGGAAGAACGTTATTCGGTCATTCATCATCAAAAGGACAACAACTTGACGATCATTATTTTGGGTCTATTCCAGATCGAGCGGCTGCGTTTATGCGCGATTTTGAAAAGGAATCCCATCGTTTGGGTATTCCAATTAAAACAAGGCACAACGAAGTTGCTCCTAATCAATTCGAGTGCGCACCAATATTTGAAGAAACCAATCTTGCGGTGGACCATAACCAATTACTGATGGATGTGATGGAAAAAGTGGCGCACAAGCATGGTCTGAGAGTGCTACTTCATGAAAAGCCATTTGCTGGAATAAACGGAAGTGGAAAACATAACAATTGGTCACTTTCTACAGATACGGGTGTGAACCTTTTGAGCCCAGGAAATACCCCAAAAACTAACATTAGATTCCTAGCATTTTTTGTGAACACGATTAAAGCGGTTCATGAGTACTCTGACCTGTTGAGAGCATCGATAGCTTCTGCGAGCAACGATCATAGATTAGGTGCCAACGAAGCTCCTCCAGCCATTATCTCTGTTTTCATTGGATCTCAGCTCACTCGAATTTTGAATGATTTGGAGAAGAATGTGAAAGATAAAGGAATGTCTCCTGATGAGAAAACAGAACTCAAGCTAAGAATCGGTAAGATTCCAGAAATTCTTCTGGATAATACAGATAGAAATAGAACTTCTCCATTTGCTTTTACAGGTAACAAGTTTGAGCTTCGGGCAGTTGGTTCGCAAGCAAATTGCTCTTCATCAATGACGGTGATGAATACCATCATGGCCAAGCAACTTCAAGTGTTCAAAAAAGATGTGGACGCACTCATTGCAAAAGGATCTAAGAAGGATGAAGCCATATTAGCGGTATTGCGCAAGTATATTATTTCTTCAAGAAACATATTGTTTGAAGGGAATGGCTACGGAGAAGAATGGGTGAAAGAAGCAGCCAAGCGCGGACTTTCTAATATTAAGACCACCCCTCATGCATTAGAAAAATACCATGATAAGAAGGTGGTTTCATTGTTCAATGATCTAGAAATTCTTTCGCTAGAAGAGTTGGAAGCTAGAACAGAGATTTATCATGAGAATTATAAAATGAAAATTCAGATTGAATCTCGTGTTGCCGGTGACCTGGTTTTGAATCACATCATACCTGCCGCGTTGTCATATCAAAATAAAGTGATAGAAACGTTGAAGAACTTGAAGGAGGTGTATTCAGGAGAGGATTTCAAAAAGCTTTCAGCGCCACATGATAAAATCATTCGTGAAATCAGTGAGCGTTTGTCCGTCACAAGATCGTTGATTGATCAAATGATCGAAGAACGTAAAAAGGCAAATGTGCTTGATTCAGCGAAGGATGCTTCAATGGCTTATTGCGAGAAAGTATTGCCATACCTCGAAAAAATCAGATATCAAGTGGATAAACTTGAACTGGTTGTAGAAGATGATTTATGGCCACTTCCTAAGTATCGAGAGTTGCTCTTTACCAAGTAAAATTGCAGACAGGCCGCCACGTGCGGCTTGTTTTTTTTTGATTGCTAGCTAATATCTTATTTCATTAGATTTGCTTCTTTCATAATCGTGAGGGTTATGAGAAATCATCACAGACAAACTCGTAAGACAAGTGAAGCGTATGACATATCTGAAAGGAGCAATTGGAGCTCTTTACTTTGTGATAATATCAACTATCGCATTTGGGCAGAAAGACCTTACCAAAGAAGCAGATTTAACGTATCAAGCAGGTTCGTATTATGCAGCAGTGGACGCCTATAAAAAGGCATACTCTAAGGAAAGCAAGCAAAGTGAAAAAGCCAGAATTTTATTCAGAATAGGTGATTCTTATCGTTTGATTCAAGATGCAGCCCAGGCAGAAGTTTGGTACCAGAAAGCAGAAGCCGCTTCATTTGAAGATCCCATTTTAAAAGTTAGACTGGGCGATATTTTAAGGTCTCAGGGTAGATATGATGATGCCATAAAACGCTACAGAGAAGCAATGGCGAAGGCTTCAGGAGACACTAAAAAGCTTGCGGAAAATGGAATCAGTGCATGTGAGAAAGCAGTGAAACTTGAAAAGAATCCTGCACGCTATGTTGTAAACAACGAAGTACAATTGAATTCGAAGTACTATGATTTCTCCTTGATCTATGCAGATAAAAAGTTGGAATCAGTTTATTTCACCTCTTCAAGACCCGGGGCTGCAGGGAATGCTACAGACGAAATCTACGGTGAAAGCTTCAGTGATATTTATCGCTCTGAGCGAGACAATAAGGGCAAATGGTCTTCTCCTCAGCCATTGGCAGAGAATATCAATAGTCCGGCCAACGAAGGAGCAGCTTATTTGGATAAAAAGTTCAGTCAACTCTATTTTACACGTTGCGGTTACGATAAGAACAAACCTTTCGGATGCCAGATTTACACTGCACGCACTCAGGGAAGAGATTGGGCGGATCCAGAGTTGTTAGATTTTGGGATTGATGATACTACAGCTGCTGGTCACCCAGTGGCAATTGATGATGATTTGATCCTCTTTGCCTCTGACATGTATGGTGGCCAAGGTGGAAAAGACCTGTGGTACATTAAATATGAGAAAAAAACAAAAATTTGGGGTCCAGCCGTGAACTTAGGGCCAGAGATTAATACCCCGGGAAATGAGATGTTTCCATATATCCATGACAATGGTGATCTTTATTTCGCATCAGACGGGCACATCGGAATGGGTGGGCTAGACATTTTCAAAGCCAAACTGAAAGGAGAGGATGCTGAGTCTTTGAAATGGGGAGCACCTGAAAATGTTGGAGCACCGATCAATTCATCAAGCAATGATTATTCAATCATTTGGGAAGAGGATAAAGATCGAGGCTTTTTTACTTCTGACCGTCCTGGAGGAAAAGGTGGTGATGATATTTATAGCTTCATGATGCCTCCGCTTATTTTTATGCTAGAGGGAACCGTAACAGATGTTGATACCAAAGAACCTTTGGGCAACGTGAAAGTTTCATTGGTGGGCACGGATGGCTCAGTAGGCGAGGTGATGACTGATCCAACTGGACATTACGAGTTTGAAATGCGCGAAAATGAAGAGCGTTACATTTTAGAGAACACTTCATACACCATTGAAGTTTCGGCAGTGGAAAGTCCAGCTTCCAATGATCATAAATACCTTGGTGCAAAAGGACAGGAAACAACTGTTGGCTTAACTGAGTCAACTGCATTCGTGAAGGATTTTGCGCTGCTTTGTGCCGATTGTGATAAGGAGATTAAAATGCCTTTGGTATTGTATGAGCTAGGAAAGTGGGATTTAATGATTGACGAAACGATCAATTCTAAAGATTCTCTTGAGTACCTCTACAGTATCCTCAAGGAAAACCCAACGATCATCGTTGAACTTGCTGCACACACAGATACTCGGGGATCGGATAAATCAAATCAAGTGCTCTCTCAAAAAAGAGCAGAGACATGTGTGAACTACTTGATTGAAAGAGGAATCGATCCAGCCCGTATGGTGCCTGTTGGATATGGCGAGTCTCGCCCGATAGTTTCTGACGCTCAAATCGCAGCACTACCTTCCAACGAAGAAAGAGAAATTGCACACCAGAAGAACAGAAGAACTGTATTTCAAGTATTGAGCTTTGACTTTATTCCAAAAGAGAACGAAGGCGCCAATTAGGTGAACATCATAATTGAAACCGTGTGAGTAGGTATATCTTATTCATGCGGTTTTTTTATTGAAGAAAAATGGAAGTAAGTAAGAAATATGCAGGAAGAGGCGTCTCTGCAGGTAAAGAAGACGTTCACAATGCTATCAAAAACATTGACAAAGGATTGTTTCCTGGTGCATTTTGCAAGGTCATTCCCGATGTTTTGTCGGGTGATGAAAGCAAATGTTTAGTGATGCATGCAGACGGTGCAGGAACAAAATCATCTTTGGCATACGCCTATTGGAAAGAGACCAATGACCTATCGGTATGGAAGGGTATCGCACAAGATGCGGTGGTCATGAATACCGATGATTTACTTTGCGTAGGAGCAAGAGGACCAATTGCGTTGTCTTCAACAATTGGACGCAATAAATCTGAGATTCCCGGAGAAGTAATCAAGGCTATCATTGAGGGGACGGAAGAGCTGCTTCAAAATTTAAGGGACAATGGTTTCAATATTTTCTCTACAGGTGGAGAGACGGCTGATGTTGGCGACTTGGTGAGGTCTATCATAGTAGATAGCACTGTGATGGCCGTGATGCAAAGAGCAGATGTTATTGATAACTCTAACATAAAATCAGGGAATGTAATCGTTGGACTTGCTTCAGATGGACAAGCATCATACGAGAATTATTGGAATGCAGGAACAGGGTCTAACGGACTTACATCTGCTCGACATGATCTGTTCAATAAGGAAGTCGGAAAAAGATTCCCCGAGAGTTTCAATTCTGCCATCGATGAAGAATTGGCCTATGTAGGACCGTATTTCTTGACCGATAGAATTGAAGGTGTTCCTGTTGATGCGGGAAAGATGGTGCTGTCTCCTACGAGAACCTACGCTCCAATCATGATGAAAGTGTTCGATGAGCTTAAAGGAAACATAAATGGAATGATTCATTGCTCTGGAGGTGGACAAACTAAGATTCTTCACTTCCTTACCAAGAATCGCGTGGTTAAGAATAATCTTTTTGACACACCGATCATGTTTCAGTTGATCCAGAAACATTCGAATACAGCATGGAAAGAGATGTATCAAGTATTCAATATGGGTCATCGTTTGGAGCTTTATCTGGACGAAAAGTATGCTCAAACGGTTATAGACATTGCTAAGTCATTCAATGTGAATGCAAAAATTATTGGTCATGTTGAATCGAATGAAAAACCTGAATTAGAAATTATTCAGGGAGAAAACAAACTACACTACTCTAAAACAAGCTTATGAGTAAATTGATGAGTAAGCTTGAGTCGATCAAAGAACGATGGACGCAAGTAGAACTGAAACTTTCTGATCCTGAGATTACGGGAGATATGTCTCGTTTCGTAAAGCTCAACAAGGAGTACAGTGAACTGACAGAGATTGTGAAAGCCTATGAGGTTTATAAGAATTTAGTCGCAAATCTCGAAAGCACTAAGGAAATGCTTCAGACCGAGAAAGACGATGAAATGCGAGAAATTGCTAAGGAAGAATTGCATTCTCTAGAAGAACAAATTCCAGAAATGGAGGAAAAAATCAAGTGGATGCTGATTCCTTCAGATCCTGAAGATGAGAAGAATGCAATTCTTGAGATTCGAGCAGGAACCGGTGGTGATGAGGCCAGTATTTTTGCAGGAGACCTTTATCGCATGTATTCGCGGTTCATGGAAAAGCAAGGCTGGAAAGTTGAGCTAATTGATGAAACTGAAGGTACTTCTGGAGGCTATAAAGAGATCATTCTAAAGGTAACCGGTGATGAGGTATATGGGACATTAAAATACGAGGCCGGTGTGCATCGTGTGCAACGCGTGCCAGAAACTGAAACACAGGGTAGGGTGCATACTTCAGCAGCTACAGTTGCTGTATTGCCCGAGGCTGCCGATGTTGATGTCCAAATCAATCCTGCTGATCTAGAATTTAAAACAGCGCGTTCGAGTGGAGCAGGTGGGCAGAATGTAAATAAAGTGGAGACGAAAGTTCAGCTTACACATAAACCATCAGGAATTACCATTCAATGCCAAGTGTCGCGATCGCAATTGGCAAACCGGGAAATGGCATTGGAAATGCTGCGCTCAAGATTGTACGATATTGAGTACTCAAAGCACATGTCTGAAATTTCTTCCAAACGAAAAACCATGGTTTCGTCAGGAGATAGAAGTGCTAAAATTAGGACCTATAATTACCCTCAAGGTCGAGTGACTGATCACAGAATTGGTTTGACATTATATAACCTTGATGCTGTAATTGGTGGTGACATTCAAAAGTTAATTGAGGAATTGAAGGTGGCAGAGAATGCCGAGAAATTGAAAGCAGGAGAAGAAGTTTAAATTAATAGCGATGACAAAGGCCGAGTTAGTTGAATTAATTAAGAGAAAGAAGTCATTCTTATGCGTTGGTCTAGATACCGATCCTGACAAGCTACCAATATCATTGAAAAACGATCCTGATGGGGTGTTTGAGTTCAATAAGGCGATTATTGAATCAACCTTGCCTTTTGCTGTTTCATATAAACTGAATATTGCTTTTTACGAAGCAATGGGTATCAAAGGATGGGATATTTTGCAGCGCACGATAGACTTAATTCCGCCAAGGGAAGCATTAATTATTGCCGATGCAAAAAGAGGAGACATTGGAAATACTGCTGCTCGCTATGGAAAGGCCTTTTTTGAAACGTTGAATTGCGATGCAATTACAGTAAACCCATACATGGGAGAAGATTCTATCACTCCTTTCTTGGCATATGAAGGAAAGTGGTCCATAGTTCTTGGTCTAACGTCAAATACAGGTGCAAAAGACATTGAGCTGTTGAAACTGGAAGATGGACGCTACGTATTTGAAGCGGCAATGTCTGCAACCGCTAAACTCGGCACATCTGAGCAAATCATGTTCGTAGTTGGAGCTACTCAGACACAGTACCTTGAGCGCATTAGAATAGTAGCACCGGATCATTTTTTATTAATACCAGGTGTTGGTGCTCAAGGAGGTGAATTGACAGATTTGAAAGTACTGATGACCTCAGAAGTTGGTATATTAGTGAATAGTTCTCGACAAATTATTTATGCTTCATCGGATGTAGATTTTGCAGAAGCATCCGCTATTGAAGCTGAAAAACTTCAAATACAAATGGGAGATATGTTGAACTAATGTTGAGCCTATGGTTGAGGATTTTTTGCATTTTGTTTGGGAGCACAAACTATTCAATAGCAATGAGCTAAAAACAACTGAAGGCAAGACAATAGTAATACATGCCTCTGGTGCCCATAACTTTAGTTCAGGTCCAGATTTTGCAGAAGCTCAAATTTCAATAGGCGATACAAAATGGGTTGGTTCGGTTGAGATTCATCTTAAATCGAGTGATTGGCAAAAGCACGGACATTCCGCAGACCCAGCCTATAGCAACGTTATTTTGCACGTGGTGTTTGAGGATGATATGCCCATTTTAAATGATGACAGCCAGCCTATACCTACGTTGGAATTGAATGGCCGTATTCGGGCCGAAGTCATCAGGAATTATCAAGCGCTTAAGCACAGTAAATCTAAAATCCCTTGTCAAAACAGCATCTCGCAAATAAGTGCTATCAAACGCTCAGCTTGGTTAAATCGAGTGATGTTGGAGCGATTGGAGCGGAAGGCGAATGACGTAGCCCTCATTTTCAATCAGTCGGATAAGAATTGGTCACAGACATTTTACAGCGTAATTGCTGCTTGTCTAGGGCAGAATTACAACAAGCTTCCAATGCTTGAATTGACTAGAAAACTTCCTTTCAATATTGTTTCTAAGAGTATTGACGATCCCGATCAGTTGGGGTCTTTATTCCTGGGTGTGGCTGGTTTTTTAAACGATGATTTTGCTGAAGAGTATCCAGCGCGACTTAAGAATGAATTTGAGTTTCTGAAGAGAAAGAATGGTTTGGTAGAGGTGTCTCAGGGCTGGAAAACAGGTAGGGTTCGACCAGATAATTTACCGCAAAGAAGGTTGGTTCAGTTAGCCGGCATCGTAGAGCACATACCTTATGCCTTGAGTGAATTATTCTCGAAAGGCGAGTTTTATTGGGATAAGGTAGAGTTGAATACGCCTTCCTTTTGGAACGAACACTACACGTTAACAACTGAAGCAAAAAAGATTCTTAACTCTGGCGTTTCAAGGTCTATGAGCGATTTAATCGTTATTAATGGTCACGCCCCATTTGTATTTTTTTATGGACAAGTCACTGGAGAAGAAGGGTTCAAAGAAAAAGCACTTTCTATGCTTGAGGCTACAAATCCCGAATCGAATAAAATAGTGAAATTGTGGAGTGAATTAGGTATTACGTCCGAAAGTGCATTGAAGTCTCAGGCATTGATTGGACTTGCACAGCAGTATTGTGCTCACAAAAAATGCGTAATTTGCAACCTTGGAAAATCGATAATTTCGTCCCAATGAAAGATCAATTTCAATCATTTCTAGAAAAGAATGCCTTTGGTGTATGCGAGTGGCTGGGTGAGAAATGGGGCATTAAATCGTCTCGAATCAGGATGTACTTCATTTACGTTTCGTTCTTGACTTTCGGTTCACCAGTCATTATCTATTTCGTGCTTTTGTTTTGGATAGAACAAAAAGACTATTTAAAGTCAAGGAAGCCAACCATTTGGGATTTTTAATCTCATAATTGTTCTAAGTGAAACTCCTGCTAAGCATTAAATACTTCAAAGAAATTTACTATGCCATCGCATTTCTGATGGCTGTGTTGCTGCTTGGTACCTTAGGTTACATCTATCTCGAAGACTATACTTGGATGGATGCATTCTATATGACAGTGATTACTGTCTCTACTGTAGGCTTTGGCGAGATTAGCCCTTTGCATCCAGCAGGAAAGCTGTTCACTTCGCTACTTATTATAACAACCTTCGGAACATTCGCTTATGTAATTAGCATGATTACGCGATATTTGATATCGGGACAGTATAAAATTTATTACAAAACCTTTCAAGTGAACAATCAGTTAGAAAAACTCTCCAACCACGTTATCATTTGTGGTTATGGTAGAAATGGACGGCAAGCAGTAAAAACGCTGCAAGCTCACGGTGTTCCTTTTATTGTTGTGGAAAGCGAACTTGAGCTCGTTCACAAGATTCGCGAGGAAGATCCGACTGTGTTGGTTATTGAAGGGGATGCTACCGATGACACCGTGATTATCAAAGCGGGTATCAATCGAGCACTTGCGCTCATTACGACCCTTCCCCGAGATACGGACAACCTTTTTGTGGTACTCACGGCCCGCGACATCAACAAGCAACTGAATATCATTTCCAGAGCAAGCGATGATCGAAGTGAACATAAATTGAGAATTGCCGGAGCAAACAATGTGATCTTACCAGATAAGGTTGGGGGCGCGCATATGGCATCTTTGGTAACCAGTCCTGATTTAATGCAATTCCTCGATCACATTTCAATGATGGGAGAAGATGAAACCACCTTGGTTGAAATTCAGTTTAAAAACCTGCCTTCCGACTTTGAACATAAGTCAATTCTCGAGTTGGAAAAAAGATACCAAACCGGTGCGAGAATCATTGGTTTTAAAACCCCTGAAAACCGAATCATCGTTAACCCTTCTCCAGAAACGGAGTTGGTTCCTAAATCGAAACTATTCGTGCTCGGGAATACTCACCAAATAATAAAGCTAAAGCAAGCATTGCATATTGATGAGTAGGCGCGTTCTGATAACCGGGGCTACCGGTTTAATAGGAAGAGGTGTTGTAAGTGCGCTAGACGATAAAACTGAAATATTCTACACTGCTAGGAGCAATCAAGAGCTTCCATACGATAGATTTATACCTTTTGATTTTAGTCAGACCTCACAGATCTCCCATTTTCTTTCGCTACTTAAACCCAAAGTCATTGTTCATACGGCTGCAGTAACATCCATTGCAGATGTTGCTCAGAATCCGACCTATGCGGAGCGAGTGAATGTTGATGCTGTGAGGGAAATTGCTAATTGGTGCGCTGCGAATGACGCACGAATGATTCATTTTTCTACAGACTTTGTGTTTGAAGGCAAAAGAGCTGATTACTCTGAAACCGATGTACCATCTCCAATAAGCACCTATGGCCGATTAAAAAGGCAAAGTGAGCTGGCTGTGAAAGATGTCTTGGAAAATCATTTCATCATCAGACCTATTCTCGTGTATGGACATTTCAAACAAATTCCAAGACTGAACTTCCCTCTGCTGGTTATCGATAAATTGAGCAAAGGCGAGGTGATGTTTGTGACTTCTGATCAGGTGAGAATGCCCACCCACGTCACTGACTTGGCCAGCGTGGTGAAAGAAGCTCTTTTTTCTGAGCATACAGGTTTCTTGCACATTGCAGGTCCTGAGTTGATTAATATGTACGATTTTGCATTGAAAGTAGCTGGTCTGTTTGGCTTAGATCCTAAACTGTTGCGACCAGTTAAAACTACGAATGAGATAGATGGTGAGCATAGACCTATGACAAGCGGCTTCAATTTACAAAAGGCAAGAACCTTATTTAACTACGAGCCAAAATCCATAGAAGAAGGGCTCAGATTGCTCACGTTTCAGTGAGGTTGATAGTTGCTGCCTACAGATTTATATATTTGGGGCCTATGCAACAAAATTTTATGAAAAATCTGAGCAAATACCTTTTGTTTTTTGCCTTAATATTATCATCCCTTTCTGCTTTTTCTCAGGAAGCTAATCGCACTATTGACGACAGAATCAACGATTTCATGGAGCCGATTACTTCTGCTCTAATGAGTGTGATATTTTTCTCGGTTCAAATAGGAGATATGTCCATTCCATTCGTACTGGTTTGGCTAATTGTAGGAGCACTATTTTTCACGATCTACATGAAATTTGTCAATATCCGAGGATTCAAGCATGCCATTGAAGTAGTAAGTGGTAAATATGATAATCCAGACGATAGTGGAGAAGTGTCCCATTTTCAGGCGCTGACCGCAGCCTTGTCCGGAACAGTTGGAGTAGGGAATATCGCGGGCGTTGCCATTGCTGTATCTCTTGGTGGGCCTGGGGCTACTCTTTGGATGATTGCCGCTGGACTCATCGGTATGTCGTCAAAATTTGTAGAATGTACGTTGGGTTTGAAATACCGTCAAGAACACGAAGATGGCAGCGTTTCAGGCGGACCAATGTATTATCTCAGCAAAGGCTTGGCGAAACAAGGAAAATCTAAGTTAGGGAAGGTTTTGGCTGTGATATTTTCAGTGGCTTGTATTGGCGGTTCATTTGGGGGTGGAAATATGGTTCAGATAAACCAAGCTACTCAACAGCTGATTGAGGTAACAGGTGGTGAGGCGAGTATATTTTTTGATAGAGGATGGATATTTGGATTGATCATGGCTCTAGTTGTTGGAGCTATCATAATTGGTGGCATTAAGAGCATTGCTAAGGTTACCGATAAAGTAGTTCCTTTCATGGTCGCTATTTACGTTGTGGCCGCGATTATCGTGATTGGAATGAACATCAGCCACATAGGTTGGGCATTTCAACAGATTGTTGGCGGGGCGTTTAGCCCTGATGCCATGTATGGAGGTTTTGTTGGCGTTCTAATCTTGGGATTTAAGCGCGCTGCATTCTCCAACGAAGCGGGAATTGGTTCCGCGTCTATCGCACATTCTGCCGCAAAAACGGATGAACCTGTGAGTGAAGGCATTGTGGCGCTTCTTGAGCCATTTATTGATACGGTTGTTATCTGCACCATGACCGCTTTGGTGATCATTTTTGCTGATTACGGAAGCTTTACCCAAGAAGAAGCTTTGCTCTCTGCAACTACAGGAGGCAACGCGGCAGGCATTGGTTTGACCTCTTCAGCATTTGCACAATCGATTAGTTGGTTCCCCGTGGTGCTTAGCGTTGCGGTTATATTATTTGCGCTTTCAACCATGATCAGCTGGAGTTACTATGGTATAAAAGCATGGTCATACCTTTTTGGAAATAGTAAACTGGCAATCACCATCTACAAGGTGTTATTTTGTCTTTTAGTAATCGTGGGAGCGGCAATAAGTGCGAATCAAGTTTTTGATTTTGGAGATGCCATGATCTTTGCTATGGCCTTTCCAAATGTGCTAGGATTGTATTTTCTTTCAGGAGAGGTTAGAAAAGACTTAGCAGAATATTTTCGAAAAATTAAATCAGGAGAGATCAAAGCATACAAATAACTCTGGATGATCTGGAAAAGAATAGCACGCGATTATTTCACTTTCAATAAACGCGAAAGCCGTGGTGTCTATTCTCTTGTGATTCTTTTACTCGTATTGTGCTGTTTGCACTTGGGTGTAAAGTTTTATCCCCTTAGCTATGAAAAATATTCTGAAGAGGATCTTCTAGCATTTCGTTCCCTTTCTGAATCAATCTCATACTCAAACAAAAATGAGACGTTGATATCTGCGACTTCATCTGGTTCATCAGCTTCTCAGATGGAGTCTATTGATTGGCATTCCTTTGACCCAAACAAGGCAGACACCAGCGAATTGATTGAGCTCGGTCTGAAGCCTTGGATGGCTGCTCGGATCATCAAGTATAGAGAAAAAGTTAGGCCATTTGAGAGTGCAGAAGATTTGAAAAAGGTCTATAACATTGACACTGTTTGGCTTCAACAAGCATTTCCATACATTGAAATTGATCAAGATTTTGCAAAAGAGGCTCTTCCAGTTGAAAGAGGTCGGTTTTCGAAAGAAAATCAATCGCTCAAGGATTCATCAGAGTTTGTTTTAATAGATCTGAATACGGCTGATACAAACCTGCTTAAGTCCATACCTGGAATAGGTTCGTTTTACGCTAAACAAATAGTCGAACTGCGGGAGCGTTATGGAGGCTTTCGCAGCTTTGATCAACTGCTTGGTCTTTACAAAGTGCGTGATGAAACACTCACGATACTCTCTGAGAAAACAGTCTTGGATACATCAAGTGTCAAAAGAATTGACCTTAACTCTTGCTCGTTGAAAGAATTAGGCAGACATCCTTACTTGTCATGGAAGCAAGCTCGTATCATTATGGCCTACAGAGAACAACATCAAGGATTTCGTAGTGTTAAGGAAATATTGCGAACGGATGTCATTACCGATTCGGTTTATCTTAAAATTGCACCCTATTTAATGGTTAAATGAATTTATCTACCCGAATTACATCTTCAATTCGCACCATTCCTGACTTTCCAAAGCCCGGTATTCAGTTTAAAGATATTACACCTTTACTCACTGACCCTATTTTATGCAGTGATATTGCAGATGCGCTCGTTGATCCTTTTAGATCAGAATCAATTGATGTGATTGCTGGAGTGGAAAGTAGGGGATTCATTTTTGGTTTGATGATGGCGCAGAGATTGAATTGTGCATTTGCTCTGATTCGAAAAAAAGGAAAGCTTCCCGGAAAGACCATTGAATTGAAATATGACCTAGAATATGGATCTGCCGCTATCGAAATGCATGAAGACGCCATTAAACCGTTTCAAAATGTATTAATTCATGATGATCTATTAGCTACTGGCGGAACTGCCGGAGCTGCATCTGAACTTATAGGTATGAATCAGGCTGTGATCAAAGGTTATAGTTTTGTTGTGGAGCTGGGCTTTCTCAGGGGCAGCAAAAACCTTCAACCTTATTCCTCTAACATTGTTTCACTTTTAAAATATTGATGTATGAATTTTGAGCATTACGAAAATCAGGAAATGATTACCCAAATGGTAAGGGATTTTGCTGAGAAAGAAATCCGTCCCTACGTTATGGAATGGGACGAAAAACAATTCTTTCCAGTAGAGCTTTTCAAAAAATTGGGCAATCTTGGTATGATGGGAGTGTTTGTTCCAGAGCAGTATGGAGGTGCAGGGTTTGGATATTTTGAATACTACACTATTGTTAGTGAAATCGCAAAAGTGTGTGGGTCAATAGGTCTAAGTGTTGCCGCCCATAATTCACTTTGTACCAATCATATTCTAATGTTTGGAAACGAAGACCAGCGCAAAAAGTGGCTTCCAAAATTAGCTACAGCTAAGTGGATTGGTGCATGGGGTCTCACCGAAACAGGAACTGGTTCAGACGCGGGTGGCATGAACACCACGGCTGTGAGGGATGGAGATCATTGGGTGCTTAACGGAAGTAAAAATTTCATTACCCATGCCATTAGCGGGGATGTTGCTGTGGTGATTGTTAGAACTGGAGAAAAAGGAGATTCCCATGGGATGTCTGCCTTCGTGATTGAAAAAGGAACTCCCGGATTTAGTGGAGGCAAAAAAGAAGACAAGTTAGGAATGCGTGCCTCGGAAACCGCAGGCTTATTCTTTGACAACTGCCGTGTTCCTCACGAGAATATGTTGGGTAAAGAAGGCGATGGATTCATTCAAGCAATGAAAGTTTTAGACGGAGGAAGAATTTCTATTGCTGCACTTTCGGTTGGAATAGCTAAAGGAGCATTGGAAGCTTCAGTTAAATACTCCAAAGAAAGGGAACAATTTGGTCAACCAATTTCAAAGTTTCAGGCTATTGGGTTTAAATTGGCGGATATGGCTACCGAAATAGAAGCCGCTGAACTGCTTACATTGCAAGCTGCGGATATGAAAAATAGAGGACTAAAAATGACCAAAGAATCAGCCTTTGCGAAATACTATGCCTCTGAAGTGGCAGTTCGATGCGCTAATGAGGCAGTACAAATCTTCGGTGGATATGGATTTACGAAAGACTTTCCAGCTGAGAAATACTACAGGGACTGCAAGTTGTGCACTATTGGTGAAGGGACTTCCGAGATTCAAAAACTTGTTATTTCACGTGAATTATTAAAATAGTTGTCGTAGTTGTATTTTATTTATAAATTCGCGCCCTCAATTTAAGAAGATAGTATGTTAATTATTCCAGTAAAAGAAGGTGAGTCTATTGAAAAGGCTCTTAAGAAGTACAAGAAGAAATTCGAAAGAACTGGTACGATGAAGCAGTTGCGAAAGCGTCAAAAGTTCACGAAGCCTTCTGTGGAAAATCGTGAGCAGAGATTGAAGGCTATCTACAAAAATGAAAAGTACGGGTCTCAAGATTAGATTCGTTATCCATAAATTATCATAAATCCATCTCGTTTCGGGATGGATTTTTTATTTTACACAAGTTTCAAATGCATAGAAAACTTGTGAAAGAGTATGTATCCCAATTTCTTGATTACCTGACCTATCAAAAAAGGTATAGCGCGCATACCATATCCGCCTATCGAAATGACCTTTCCTCCTTCTCTGATTACAGTCAAGTATTTTTTGAGATTGATGAAGTGCAACTGGTGACGCGAAGAATGATTAGCTCATTCATTGCTGATTTGGCTGAATCAGGAATTTCTTCTCGCTCGATAAATAGAAAGTTAAGTTCGATCCAATCCTTTTATAGCTTTTTAGTAAAAGAGGGCGCGCTGGAATCAAATCCTGCGAAAAGCATTCAACGCCCAAAAACATCTTTACACTTGCCTAGTGTAATGCGCAGTGATCAAATAAAACAGCTCTTTGACCCCGCTTCATTTAGCGATGATTTTGACGGAAAGAGAACTTTTGCAATACTCAGTGTGCTTTATGCTTGCGGATTGCGAAGAGATGAATTGATCAACCTGAAGGTTTCGGATATTGATTTTTCTTCTGGTCAACTCAAAGTTTTGGGAAAACGAAACAAGGAACGCATCATTCCAATTGCTGGTGAGCTCATCTATGTGCTGAATCAATATTTAAACGAGAGAAACGCTTTGTCTTCCTCATCGCCATATCTTTTTTTAACAGCCAAAGGGCAAAAATTATATCCAAGTCTTGTTTATGATTGTGTAAAAAATTACCTTTCGAAAGTGACGACAATGGAAAAAAGAAGCCCTCATGTGCTCAGGCACACTTTCGCGACTCACTTATTAAACGAAGGGGCCAATTTGCAATCCATAAAGGAGCTTCTTGGTCATGCGAGCTTGGCGACCACACAAGTCTATACCCATACCTCCTTAGAGAAATTAAAAGACGTTTATAAACACGCTCATCCCAGGAGCAAAAAATGAAATCAAGATGGAAATAAAAGTTCATTCAATTCACTTTGATGCAGATCAAAAACTCATCGAATTCATCCAACAAAGAGTAAATAAATTAGATCAGTTTTACAGCGATATAATATCCAGTGAAGTCTACCTGCGAATTGATAAGAATAGTGTGGAAGGAAATAAAGTAGCTGAAATTCGATTGAATACTCCTGGAAAAGAAATGTTCGCAAAGAAGCAATGCAAGAGTTTTGAAGAAGCAACTGACCTTGCTGCTGAAGCTCTGAGGCGTCAAGTAAGAAGGAAAAAAGGCAAACTTCAGCAAGTTTATTGACCTGAAATCGGGATGTTTGAATCGCGTTCGTGAAAAAAAACATCCATCTCTTGTTTCAATTGAAACTATGTATAAATTTGCAGACCTTTTTCAAGGGGGTCTGCATTTTTTATGTAGTTCATTGAAATATACATTTGCCGGTGTAGCTCAGTTGGCCAGAGCAGCTGATTTGTAATCAGCGGGTCGGGGGTTCGAATCCCTCCACCGGCTCGTTTAGACGGTAGATCTTTTGATCTAAGAATGTAGGGGAGATACTCAAGCGGCCAACGAGGACAGACTGTAAATCTGTTGGTTTTTACCTTCGAAGGTTCGAATCCTTCTCTCCCCACTGAAGATAGTGGTAGAACTAACGGTAGGGTTGGTAGTTGTTATTTGAAATAAGATTCGTTCATCGAATTATAATATTTAAGCGGGAGTAGCTCAGTTGGTAGAGCATCAGCCTTCCAAGCTGAGGGTCGCGGGTTCGAGTCTCGTCTCCCGCTCTTAATTATTAACGATAAAGGAATTTAATAGGTGGAGTCCACCTTTAATACAAAGGCTCTTCCGAGAGTTATATAAAGCCGATGTAGCTCAGGGGTAGAGCGCTTCCTTGGTAAGGAAGAGGTCAGGGGTTCAATTCCCCTCATTGGCTCATAGAAAGAAGAATAAATAAGTAAACTCAATAATTAAACTAAATAGGTAATAAGTCATGGCAAAGGAAAATTTTGATCGTTCCAAACCACACTTAAACATTGGAACTATTGGTCACGTTGACCACGGTAAAACGACATTGACTGCAGCAATCACTACAGTTCTTGCTAAGAAAGGTTTCTCAGAACTTCGTTCATTCGATTCAATCGATAACGCACCAGAAGAAAAAGAAAGAGGTATTACAATTAATACATCTCACGTAGAGTACCAAACTGAAAACCGTCACTACGCTCACGTTGACTGTCCAGGTCACGCTGACTACGTAAAGAACATGGTAACAGGTGCTGCTCAAATGGATGGTGCTATTTTAGTTGTTGCTGCAACTGATGGACCAATGCCACAGACTCGTGAGCACATCCTTCTTGCTCGTCAGGTAGGTGTTCCACAGATCGTAGTATTCATGAACAAGGTTGACCTTGTTGACGATGAAGAGCTATTGGAACTTGTTGAAATGGAAATTAGAGAGTTGCTTTCTTTCTATGATTACGATGGAGACAACGCGCCAGTTATTCAAGGATCTGCTCTAGGTGGATTGAACGGTGAGGCTCAGTGGGAAGAAAAGATTATGGACTTGATGAATGCAGTTGATAGCTACATTCCAATGCCTCCTCGTGATGTAGATAAGAACTTCTTGATGCCTGTTGAAGACGTGTTCTCAATTACTGGTCGTGGTACTGTTGCTACAGGTCGTATTGAAGCAGGTGTTATCAATACTGGTGATCCAGTAGAAATCATTGGTTTCGAAGAGAAGCACACTTCTACTATTACTGGTGTTGAGATGTTCCGTAAAATTTTGGACAGAGGTGAAGCAGGTGATAACGTAGGTCTTCTTTTGAGAGGTATTGAAAAATCTGATATCCGAAGAGGAATGGTTATTTGTAAGCCAGGTTCAATTACTCCTCATACGAAATTCAAAGCTGAGGTTTATATCCTTAAGAAAGAAGAAGGTGGACGTCACACTCCATTCCACAATAAGTACCGTCCTCAGTTCTACTTAAGAACAACTGACGTTACTGGTGAGATCATTCTTGGAGAAGGAAGAGAAATGGTGATGCCAGGTGATAACTTGACAATTGAAGTAAATTTAATTGCTCCTGTAGCAATTAACCAAGGTCTTAAGTTCGCTATCCGTGAAGGTGGTAGAACTGTTGGAGCTGGGCAGGTTACTGAGATTATCGCCTAAGAAACAGTTTAATTATTCAGAAGTGTGGAGTCGTTTTTTGGCTCCACACTTTCTGTTGTTTTATAAATAGGTGTTCTACGATTAAAGTAAGCATCTCAGAAATTACGGGTGTAGCTCAATTGGTAGAGCACTGGTCTCCAAAACCAGGGGCTGTGGGTTCGATTCCTACCACCCGTGCAACTAAAGAAAATGGCAGGAATAAGAACATATATAGAGGAAGCAACTGACGAGCTTACGAATAAAGTAAGCTGGCCAACTTGGTCAGAACTTCAGAGCAGCGGTATAGTTGTACTGGTAGCAACTTTCATCATTGCCGGTTTGATTTATCTGATGGATTTTGCTTTTGGTCAGATGATGGATGTTATCTATTTGAAAATATTTGGTTAAGATGTCTGAAACTAAAACTGCAAATAAGTGGTATGTCGTTCGCGCGATAAGCGGGAAGGAGAAGAAGGTGAAGGAGTATCTTGAAATGGAGATCGAACGTCTTGGAATGCAAGAGTACGTCTCTCAGATCCTTTTACCCATTGAAAAGGTGTACCAAATTCGCAACGGAAAGAAGATGTCGAAAGAGAGAAATCTCTATCCAGGATATGTTTTTATAGAAGCCAATTTGGTTGGAGAGATTCCTCATATAGTTAAAGGAATCACTAACGTGATTGGTTTCTTAACTGATAAAAAGGGTGGTCAGCCAATTCCACTTCGTGTGAATGAAGTAAATAGAATGTTAGGAAAGGTTGATGAGTTGGCTGATAGTGAAGCAGAATTAAACATACCATTTGTTGTTGGTGAGGCAGTTAAGGTAATTGATGGGCCGTTCAATAGTTTCTCAGGCGTTATTGAAGAAATCAACGAAGAGAAGAAGAAACTAAAAGTGATGGTGAAGATTTTCGGAAGAAAAACTCCGCTTGAGCTTAGTTATATGCAAGTAGAAAAAGAGTAATCAATTAATTAGGAGTTGCGACTTAGAGAGCGCAACGCTTGAACTAAATTTTATACAATGGCGAAAGAAGTAAGTGCACTTATTAAGTTGCAAGTAAAAGGAGGAGCCGCTAACCCGTCTCCGCCCGTTGGACCAGCACTAGGTGCTAAAGGTGTCAACATCATGGAGTTCTGTAAGCAGTTCAATGCTAGAACTCAAGACAAAGCAGGAAAAATTCTTCCTGTAATCATCACAGTTTATGGAGACAAGTCATTCGACTTTATCGTTAAAACTCCACCGGTAGCTATCCAGATTAAAGAAGCCGCAAAAATCAAGTCTGGCTCTGCTGAATCGAACCGAATTAAGTCAGGAACGATTACGAAGGATCAGGTTAGAACTATAGCAGAAGACAAAATGGTCGATTTAAACTGCTTTACTGTTGAATCAGCAATTAAAATGGTTGCGGGTACTGCTCGCAGCATGGGAGTTGCAATTAAATAAGAAAGCAGATGAGTCTTACAAAAAATAGAAAAGCGTCTATCGAGAAGGTAGACAAGAATGCATTGTATTCATTGAAAGATGCAAGTGCATTGATTAAAGATATATCTACTACTAAGTTTGATGCCTCCGTTGATGTGAGTATACGGTTAGGTGTCGATCCTAGAAAGTCTAATCAAATGGTTCGTGGTGTTGTTACGCTTCCACACGGAACTGGTAAAGACGTTAAGGTGTTGGTGCTTTGTACTCCTGACAAAGAGCAGGAAGCCAAGGATGCTGGTGCTGAGCACGTTGGATTGGATGAGTATATTGAAAAGATCAAGGGCGGTTGGACAGATGTTGATGTTATCATCACTACTCCAAGCGTTATGGGCAAAGTTGGTCCTTTAGGACGTGTGCTTGGTCCACGAGGCTTGATGCCAAATCCGAAAACGGGCACTGTAACCATGGAAGTGGGAAAGGCCGTTCAGGAGGTGAAAGCTGGTAAGATCGATTTCAAAGTAGATAAGTATGGAATCGTGCATGCTTCCGTTGGAAAGGTTTCCTTCGATGCACAAAAAATCGCGGAAAACGCGAGTGAGCTGTTACAGACAATTATTAAGCTAAAGCCTGCGTCAGCAAAAGGTACTTATGTTAAGACTATTTATATGTCTAGTACTATGAGTCCAAGTGTGCAGGTAGACACAAAGTCTGCAAGCTTATAATAACTTAATCAACAAAGTGAGATGACACGTCAAGAAAAAGATTCTTTTATCAGTGATCTTGCTGAGAGATTGAGTAAGAGTGAGGTGGTGTACCTTACAGATATTGCCGGTCTTAATGCTGAAGACACAAGTAAATTGCGCAGACTATGCTTCCAACGAGATGTGCAATTGCAAGTAGTTAAAAATTCATTGCTTCAAAAAGCAATGGATAGAGTTGAAGGCAGAGAGTATGGTGATTTATCATCTGTATTGGTAGGTAACACCGGATTAATGATTTCGGAAGTTGGCAATGCGCCAGCTAAATTGATCAAGGATTTTAGAAAGAAATCGAAAGTTCCTGTATTAAAAGGAGCTTACATTCAAGAGAGTGTTTACGTAGGTGACACAAATCTTGATGCTCTTGTAGCATTGAAATCTAAAGATGAATTGATCGGTGAGATCATTGGCTTACTTCAATCACCTGCTAAGAATGTAATTTCTGGACTTAAGTCTGGAGGTGGAACATTGGCAGGTATCGTCAAGACTCTCCAAGAGAGGGAATCGTAATTTTAATTAGAACTTAGGTTAAACATTTAATAAATAAAGAAATGGCTGATTTGAAAGCTTTCGCAGAGCAACTAGTAAACCTTACTGTAAAAGAGGTAAACGAACTTGCAACTATACTTAAAGATGAATATGGGATTGAGCCTGCTGCTGCTGCAGTAGCTGTTGCTGGTCCTGCTGCTGGTGGCGGTGAAGAAGCTGCTGCAGATAAAAGTGAGTTTGATGTAATCCTTAAAGGTGGAGGAGCATCTAAGCTTGCAGTAGTGAAATTAGTAAAAGAGATGACTGGTCTTGGCTTGAAAGAAGCTAAGGAATTAGTTGATGGTGCACCAAAACCATTGAAGGAAGGTGTAGCAAAAGATGAGGCTGAAGCACTTAAAAAGCAGCTTGAAGAAGCTGGAGCTGAGGTTGAGATCAAGTAATTCTCTTAAATAAGTACTTTCAAAGGTTTAGCTCCAATTCTGGGGCTAAACCCTTTGTGCTTTGTGGTTGTTTGTATTAATAATTTAACTTTTCCATGACCAAATCGAATATTCCGGAAAGAGTAAACTTTTCCCGCACTCTAAACCAACTTCAATACCCGGATTTTCTTGATATCCAGATAAAGTCGTTTATGGACTTTTTCCAATTGGAGACATCTCCAGAGGATAGAGAAAACGAGGGTCTATACAACGTTTTCAGTGAGAATTTTCCTATCACGGATTCAAGAAACAATTTCGTTCTTGAATTTTTGGATTATTTCGTTGATCCACCTCGATACTCTATTGAGGAATGTATAGAAAGAGGGCTGACATATAGCGTTCCGTTGAAGGCGAAACTAAAATTGTACTGTACCGATCCTGAACATGAGGATTTCGAGACCATCGTTCAAGATGTGTATTTAGGAACCATTCCATACATGTCTCCTCGTGGTTCTTTTGTGATCAACGGTGCTGAGCGGGTGGTAGTTTCTCAATTGCACAGATCTCCTGGAGTGTTTTTTGGTCAAAGCTTTCATGCGAATGGCACGAAGCTTTATTCTGCGAGAATTATTCCGTTCAAGGGTTCTTGGATAGAATTCGCAACAGACATTAATGCGGTGATGTACGCATACATCGATCGTAAGAAAAAATTACCTGTAACAACACTACTTAGAGCAATCGGCTACGAAAGTGATAAGGAAATCCTTGAGATTTTCGACTTGGCTGATGAGGTTAAAGTAAGCAAAACAGGACTCAAAAAAGTTGTAGGTCGAAGATTAGCAGCGCGTGTTTTGAAAACATGGTTTGAAGACTTCGTAGATGAAGATACAGGAGAGGTTGTATCCATCGAGAGAAACGAAGTGGTGATCGATCGCGAAACTGTAATTGAAAATTCTCATACTGATATCATACTTGACGCAGAAGTAAAAACTATACTTCTACACAAGGAAAATGTGAATGCGGCTGATCATGCCATCATTTACAACACATTGCAGAAAGACCCTTCTAACTCTGAAATAGAAGCGGTAGAGCATATCTATAGAATCCTGCGTAATGCTGAGCCACCAGATGAGGAGACAGCACGAGGTATTATTGATAAGCTTTTCTTCTCGGATAAGAGATATGACTTAGGAGAAGTAGGTCGATACAGAATCAATAAAAAACTTGGGTTGGATATCGATATGGAGAACAGGGTTCTTACAAAGGTTGATATCATTGAAATCATCAAGTATTTGATTGAATTAATCAACTCAAAGACTGACGTTGACGATATCGATCACTTAAGCAATAGAAGGGTAAGAACAGTTGGTGAGCAGTTGTATAATCAGTTTGGAGTTGGACTAGCTAGAATGGCTAGAACAATCCGTGAACGTATGAATGTTCGTGACAACGAAGTATTTACTCCTATCGATTTGATTAACGCGAAGACATTATCTTCTGTGATCAACTCATTCTTCGGAACAAACCAGTTATCTCAGTTCATGGACCAAACAAATCCATTATCGGAGATTACCCACAAGAGAAGATTATCAGCACTTGGACCAGGTGGTCTTTCAAGAGAGAGAGCTGGTTTCGAGGTACGAGACGTGCACTATACGCACTACGGTCGTTTATGTACGATTGAAACACCTGAAGGACCAAATATTGGTTTGATTTCTTCGCTTTGTGTGTATGCGAAAGTGAATAAGCTTGGTTTCATCGAAACGCCTTACCGAAAGGTTGCTGATGGAACAGTGAAGTTGGATGATATCATATACCTAAGCGCTGAAGAAGAAGATGAGCAGATGATCGCTCAGGCGAACGCTAAGATCAATGATAAAGGATCGTTTACAACGGAAAAGGTGAAAGCCAGATTCGAAGGTGATTTTCCGGTTGTTGAGCCGTCTCAATTGACTTTAATGGACGTTGCTCCAAACCAGATTGCATCCATTGCTGCGTCATTGATTCCTTTCTTGGAACATGATGATGCTAACCGTGCTTTGATGGGATCTAACATGAGTCGTCAAGCAGTGCCGTTATTGCGTCCAGAATCTCCTATCGTTGGAACTGGATTGGAAAGATTGGTTGCACATGATTCAAGAGTATTGATTCATGCTGAAGGAGATGGTGTGATTGACAGCGTTGATGCGAATTCTATCACAGTTAAGTATGACAGAAACGAAGATGACGAGCTTGTAAGCTTCGATAATGAATACAAGACTTACCCGCTAATTAAGTTTAAGAAAACCAACCAAAGCACTACCATCAACTTGAAGCCTATCGTGTTGAAAGGCCAAAAAGTATTGAAAGGTGATGTGCTATGTGAAGGCTATGGAACACAACAAGGAGAACTTGCACTAGGAAGAAACTTGATGGTTGCGTTCATGCCTTGGAAAGGTTACAACTTCGAGGATGCGATCGTTATCTCTGAAAAAGTTGTTCGTGATGATATCTTCACGAGTATTCACGTTGACGAGTATGTGCTGGAAGTACGCGACACAAAAAGAGGTCTAGAAGAACTTACTGCTGATATTCCAAACGTTAGTGAAGAAGCAACGAAGAACCTCGATGAAAATGGTTTGATTCGAGTTGGAACAGAAGTTAAGGAAGGTGATATTCTAATCGGAAAGATCACTCCAAAAGGAGAAACAGATCCTACTCCAGAAGAAAAATTGCTTCGCGCGATTTTTGGAGATAAAGCGGGTGATGTGAAAGATGCTTCTTTGAAGGTTCCACCAAGTGGTTCTGGAGTTGTTATTGAGAAGAAATTATTCTCAAGAGCAATCAAAGACCGCAAGATGAAGGCTCAAGAAAAGAACATCATCGAAGAGATCGACAAAGAATATGAGAAAGAGATCGATGCATTGAATAGTCGCTTGGTTGAGAAGCTATTTGCAATTGTAAATGGAAAAACATCTCAAGGCGTATTCAATAATTTTAATGAAGAACTCATTAAAAAAGGTACCAAGTTCACTCAAAAGAGCTTAACCGGTTTGGATTATACCAATTTGAATCCAAATGGATGGACAACTGATGATGACAAAAATGCGATGATTAAGCGCACATTGAATAACTACAGTGTGAAGGCGAATGAGTCGTTAGGTGCAATGAAGCGCAAGAAGTTCTCTATTACTGTTGGAGATGAGCTTCCAGCGGGTATTATTCAATTGGCTAAAGTTTATTTGGCCAATAAGCGAAAGCTTAAAGTTGGTGATAAGATGGCAGGTCGACACGGTAACAAGGGAATTGTTGCCAAGATTGTTCGTCAAGAAGACATGCCGTTCCTGGAAGATGGGACTCCTGTTGATATTGTTCTTAACCCATTGGGTGTACCATCTCGTATGAACCTTGGACAGATTTATGAAACTGTTTTAGGTTGGGCAGGTAAGAACTTAGGAGTGAAATTCTCAACACCGATTTTCGATGGAGCTTCTGTTGCTGACGTTGAAGAATGGACTAAGAAAGGAAATGTTCCGCAAAACGGAAGATCATACTTATATGACGGTGGCACTGGAGATCGATTTGATCAACCAGCTACTGTTGGCGTGATTTATATGTTGAAACTGCATCACTTGGTAGACAACAAAATGCACGCACGATCTATCGGTCCTTACTCACTTATCACTCAACAGCCACTCGGAGGTAAGGCTCAGTTTGGAGGTCAGAGATTTGGAGAAATGGAGGTTTGGGCACTTGAAGCATTCGGTGCGGCTAACATTCTTCGTGAGATATTGACCGTGAAGTCAGATGACGTGGTAGGAAGAGCGAAGGCCTACGAAGCTATTGTGAAAGGTGAACCAATGCAGAACCTGGTATTCCAGAATCTTTCAACGTATTGCTTCATGAAATGCGTGGCCTAGGTCTAAATATTACACTCGATTAAGCTTATTATTAACCATTCTATATTGTTGAAATGGCATTAAGAAAAGATACAAAACCAAGCAGTGGTTTTAACAAAATCACTATCAGTTTAGCTTCTCCTGAAATGATCCTTGAAAGATCTCACGGTGAGGTGCTAAAGCCTGAGACTATTAACTATCGTACATACAAGCCTGAGCGTGACGGTCTGTTCTGTGAGCGCATTTTCGGTCCAGTTAAAGATTATGAGTGCCATTGTGGTAAATACAAGCGCATTCGCTACAAAGGAATTGTATGCGATAGATGTGGTGTTGAAGTAACTGAAAAGAAGGTGAGAAGAGAACGAATGGGACACATTTCCCTGGTTGTTCCCGTTGCTCATATTTGGTACTTCAAATCTCTTCCAAACAAAATTGGTTACTTACTCGGACTTCCAAGTAAGAAATTGGATACCATCATTTATTACGAAAGATATGTAGTAATCAATGCGGGTATAGCAAACAATAAAGAAGGGGAGCCACTTCAATACTTGGATTTCTTGACCGAAGAAGAGTACTTAGATATTCTAGATACTCTTCCACGAGAAAACCAGTACTTGGATGATGAAGATCCAAATAAATTCATCGCGAAGATGGGAGCTGAAGCACTATACGATTTACTTCAACGCTTGGATTTGGATGCACTTTCTTATGACCTGCGCCATAAAGCGAGCACTGAAACATCTCAACAAAGAAAGAACGAAGCCTTGAAAAGACTTCAAGTTGTTGAGGCGTTTAGAGCTGCGAATGAGCATATCACAAATCGTCCTGAGTGGATGATTGTGAAAGTTGTGCCAGTCATTCCACCAGAATTGAGACCATTGGTTCCATTGGATGGAGGTCGTTTCGCAACATCTGACTTGAATGACCTTTATAGAAGAGTAATCATTCGTAACAATCGTTTGAAGAGACTTCTTGAGATTAAAGCTCCAGAAGTAATCCTTAGAAATGAGAAGCGCATGCTTCAAGAAGCAGTAGATTCTTTGTTTGACAATTCTAGAAAGTCATCAGCTGTTAAGACTGAATCAAACAGAGCGCTTAAGTCACTTTCTGATAGCTTGAAAGGTAAGCAAGGACGTTTTCGTCAGAACTTGCTTGGAAAGCGTGTTGATTATTCTGCACGTTCAGTAATTGTTGTTGGACCAGAATTGAAATTACACGAATGTGGTTTGCCAAAAGATATGGCTGCTGAGCTTTTCAAGCCGTTCATCATACGTAAGTTGATCGAAAGAGGTATTGTAAAGACAGTGAAGTCAGCTAAGAAAATCGTTGACAAGAAAGAGCCTGTTGTGTGGGATATCCTCGAAAATGTATTAAAGGGACATCCAGTAATGCTAAATCGTGCCCCAACTCTTCACAGATTGGGTATTCAAGCATTCCAACCTAAATTGATCGAAGGAAAAGCGATTCAACTTCACCCATTGGTATGTACAGCATTCAACGCTGACTTTGACGGTGACCAAATGGCTGTTCACGTGCCACTTGGACACGCTGCGATCCTTGAAGCGCAATTATTAATGTTGGCTTCCCATAACATCCTTAACCCTGCAAATGGAGCTCCGGTAACGGTTCCATCTCAGGATATGGTATTAGGTCTTTATTACATTACCAAATCAAGGGTAAGTACTCCAGAGCAACCTATGAAAGGTGAAGGAAAGATTTTCTATTCACCTGAGGAAGTAACTATCGCTTATAACGAAGGTAAATTAGGTCTTCACTCTCATATTAAAGTGAGAGTAAGTGATAGGGGTGAGCGAAAAATTGTAGATACATCTTGTGGTCGTGTGATGTTCAATCAAGTAGTTCCAGAAGAAGTTGGTTACATCAACGAAGTCCTCACCAAGAAGTCTTTAAGAGATATTATTGGTCGAGTTCTCAAAGTTTGTGGAACTGCTAAAACTGCAAAATTCCTTGATGATATCAAATCATTAGGATTTTACATGGCCTTCAAAGGTGGTCTTTCATTCAATCTTTCAGATGTACTCGTACCTGAAGAGAAAGTAGACTTACTTGCCAAAGCGCAACAAGAAGTTGATGAAGTAATGATGAACTACAACATGGGTCTCATTACAAACAACGAACGCTACAACCAAATCATTGATATTTGGACACACACCAATTCAAAGTTGACACATGTGTTGATGGATCGATTGAAGAATGATAACCAAGGCTTCAACTCCATTTACATGATGTTTGACTCTGGAGCAAGGGGATCGAAGGAGCAGATTCGTCAGCTTTCAGGTATGAGAGGTTTGATGGCTAAGCCAAGAAAATCAGGATCGCAAGGAGGTGAAATTATCGAGAATCCGATTCTTTCTAACTTCCGTGAGGGGCTTTCAATCTTAGAGTACTTTATTTCTACTCACGGTGCGCGTAAAGGTCTTGCCGATACTGCGCTTAAAACAGCGGATGCTGGATACTTAACACGTAGATTGGTTGACGTTGCTCAAGACGTTATCGTAACTTCAGATGATTGCGGTACGTTGAGAGGTTTAACTGCTTCAGCGCTCAAGAAAAATGAAGAGATTGTTGAATCGTTGAAAGAGAGAATTCAAGGTAGAACATCAGTTTACGATATCTTGAATCCTGAAACCGATGAAGTAATCGTTGAAGCAGGAGGTTATATTTCTGATGACACGGCTGAATTGATTGAACAACTTGGAATTGATGAAGTTGAGATTAGATCTGCATTGACATGTGAAATGCCAAGAGGTATTTGTTCTAAGTGTTATGGTCAAAACATGGCCAATGGTCATGATGTGAAGATGGGCGAAGCAGTAGGAGTTATTGCTGCTCAGTCAATTGGAGAACCAGGAACACAGCTTACCTTGAGAACATTCCACGTTGGAGGTACCGCTTCTAGTATTGCTTCAGAATCGAAGATTACTGCGAAGCAACCAGGTATATTGGAAATTGACGAGTTAAGAACAGTTGAGAAAACTGCCAAAGATGGAAGCAAGCAAACCATTGTTATTGGTCGTACAGCAGAAATGCGTGTGGTTGATAAGAAGTCTGGTTTAACTGTTGCTACCAACAATATTCCTTATGGTTCTGAAATTTTCAAGAAACCAGGAGAAGAAGTTGAGAAAGGCGATTTGATTTGTTCTTGGGATCCATATAATGCAGTAATCGTTTCTGAATTTGGAGGTAAACTGGCTTTTGAGAGTATTCAAGAAGGTATTACCTATAAGGAAGAATCAGATGAGCAAACTGGTTTCCGTGAGAAGGTTATTATTGATAACAGAGACAAAACCCTCAACCCAGCAATTAATGTATTAGATAATAAGGGTGAAGTACTCAGAACTTACAGTATTCCAGTTGGAGCTCACATTATGGTGAATGAAAACGATAAAGTAGGAGCGGGTGAAATTCTAGTAAAGATCCCACGTTCAGGAGGTAAGTCTTCGGGCGATATTACAGGAGGTCTTCCAAGAGTAACCGAACTCTTTGAAGCTAGAAATCCTTCAAATCCTGCCATTGTATCTGAGATTGACGGTATTGTGTCTTTCGGTAAGATTAAGAGAGGAAATAGAGAGATCGTTGTTGAGTCTAGATTAGGAGATAAGTCTAAATACTTAGTTCCACTTTCAAGACACATTTTAGTGCAGGAGAATGACTTTGTGAAAGCGGGTCAGCCACTTTCTGACGGGGCTATTACTCCAGCAGATATACTTGCAATTAAAGGTCCAACGGCAGTTCAGGAGTATCTTGTAAATGAGATTCAAGAAGTTTACAGACTGCAAGGTGTGAAGATCAACGACAAGCATTTTGAGGTGATTGTTCGCCAAATGATGCGTAAGGTGATTATTCTTGACCCTGGAGATACTCGTTTCCTTGAAAACCAAGTTGCAAATAAGGTTGAGTTCATTGAAGAGAATGATAAGATTTTTGGAATGCAAGTGGTTACTGATCCAGGTGATTCCGAAAATCTAAAAGCAGGTCAGATCATTTCAGCTCGTAAATTGAGGGATGAAAACTCTGTATTGAGAAGAAAGGATATGAAACTTGTTGAATTCCGCGAGGCAATCTCAGCAACGGGCCGTCCGATTCTTCAAGGTATTACCAGAGCATCCCTTCAAACGGATAGCTTCATCTCGGCAGCGTCATTCCAAGAAACGACTAAGGTGCTCAACGAAGCAGCTGTAAGTGGCAAGGAAGACTTGTTGCAAGGACTTAAGGAGAATGTAATTGTTGGACATCTTATACCAGCAGGTACAGGTCTTAAAAACTACCAGAACATTATTGTAGGTAGTCAAGATGAGTACGATCAGATGGTGGGTGTAAGCAATTCTCAAATCGTTGAAGAATTAGACAATTAATAAAGCATAGCAATGGCTGAAGAGAAAGACCTTAAACAAGGACAGATCAATATCGAATTGAGTGAAGATGTGGCACAGGGTGAATACTCTAACCTCGCGATTATCACTCATTCTACTGCTGAGTTTATTGTCGATTTCGTAAGCATGATGCCAGGTGCACCTAAGGCCAAGGTTAAGTCGCGTATTATATTGACTCCACAGCACGCCAAGCGTTTACTGAAGGCTCTGAATGAAAATGTCAGAAAATTCGAATCGCAACATGGGGAGATTGCAGATGTTGAGCAAAGCGGTGCAGCGCCTTTTCCAATGAATTTTGGTGGACCGGCTGGTGAAGCTTAAATACAATCGTTAATGTAGAAGCCCTAAGCATATTGCATGCTTAGGGCTTTTTTATTTTGAGCAGAGTATTATTTAAGTGCTCTATCATTAAATAAAATGTAGCCAAAGTGAAAAAGGAAGGTGACTGGCACGCGCTGTTCGCCTAAGTTGTCAGAGCTGATTTCAGGTACATTGTAATAATAATTCAGCGAAAAACTGATAGGCCCCAATGGGCTCCTATACACAGCATTTGCTGAGGCGATCGTATATCGTCTTGCAAGGCTTCGCTTATCATTTGGAGGTAACGCTTGGTCGTTTCGATTTTCAACGAAACGGTAAGGTTGGAAAACATATCCTTCTAACCTTAAATCCACATCATTTATAATATTAATGATGAATTTTTGACCAAATGCTGCATACTGATAGGCTCTAAATGACTCTAGAAAAAGTGTTTTACTTTCTGGGGTTGGCTGGAATGAAGGCGATCGAAGTGCACTGGCTGTATAGTTGGTGAAAAGCTCTTGATTGCTGTACATCAATTCTGCATAAAGGCCCAATCGAATGATTCCTTTTGCTTTATAGTAATGATCATAGCTCAGTTTGGCATCAATCCAATTGTGGCTTTTTCTCAATACATTTTGTTCTGCTGTTGTGGTGCCAGGATTGTATGTTTCGTCTCCAGTGGTATTGCGAATGGAAAGCGAAAAGGCAGAACCCTCGTTGGGATACAGCTTATCGTTGAGGCTGTTTTTTTCAAAGGAGGCGGCAAATGTTGAACCTAGGAATACGGTTTTGTCTGTTATATCGTCTTGCCCGAAGGTATTGGTTTGATAGTAGTCGTCTCTAAGCGATACAAGTCCTCCTGAAAGCGATATTTTTGTTTTGTTGCTCGCAGCGAAAGAAGAATTGAGAAGTGCAAACTGCTCATTTTGAATCAGAAAGAGAGAGTTGTTATCCTCGAAAAATGTGGCACGACTGTCAAAGTAGTTCCAGCGATTTATAGTGATAATGGGCTCAATGTAAATCGGAAATCGAATGGGTAAATCTACTCGAGCTTTAGCCAATACAGAAGCATAGAGCTTGCCAAAGTATGCGTTGGCATTGAAACTAACCCCTGTATTGTTTATCGTGTTGTATCCAAATCCAATGTATCCAGTATTGATCGGACGTGATGAAACGTTCCCACCAAACTCAATGAGCATATTTTTCTCTTTTTTCACCTTTAAGGTGAGTTTGTATGTGCTGTCGATTGGATTGTAAGTGGAAAATGGAAAAAGTCGAGCAATTTTATCGTTTTCATAAATTCGATAATAGTTCTTTTTCATCTGGCTGAATGACAGGGCTTTATTATGCTTGGGCTGCATAATTTTATTGACATAATTGTTTTCAGCCTTTGTCAAGCCTTCGTATTCATACTTGGTGAATATCAAGTCTTTTTTTTGTTGGTTGAACTTGGCCCTCTTTTCATTCACCATTTTATAATGAACTCTGCGATGCACGATGTTTTTGATGTGGTCTATTTCTCGCATTGTAGCTGAGTAACCTGAATCTACGCTTTCTTTCAGGTGGTTGAAATTGAATGTTCCAAAATCAGTTTTAGGCTCAATAAGTACTGTTGAGTCGCCATTGAGTTGATAGTTCGTTTTATTCACCACCATATTTCTGATCTGGCTCAAGAAGTCGTCTTCTTCGGGAGGATCTTCATTCGAAGAGACGTTGCTGCCAATGATAATATCAGGATGAAATTCATCCCTCATTACATCCGTAGGAAAGTTGTTGTACAATCCACCGTCATAAAGGAGTTTGCCATCAATTCGAATAGGCTTTAAATAAGCTGGATATGTCATACTTGCGCGCACTGCAACATTCAAGTTTCCCTCCTTGAATATCACCGATTTCTTGTCAACGATATCAGAGGCAACACAACGGAAAGGGATAAAAAGACTATCAAAATTATATTCACTAGCCATGCTCGCAGGATCCAACAAATTCATTAACTCAAGATCAAGTGCTGCAGGGTTGATAAAACTCGTAGGTATAGAAGTTTCTACGAAATTCGAAAAAGATGAAAATTTTATCGATATCCAACTGGCGTTGGGCATAGGTTTCCGAAAGTAATAGATGTAACGACCTTCGATTTCTCCCGATGCCAAACGCTTAAAGTTTTCGCTGGTAAGTAATCCTTCAATTTGAACTGGACTATAACCAGCGCTGTACATTCCTGCTACGAGACCTCCAATCGATGTGCCTGCAATGTAGTCGATGGGTATGCTATTTTCTTCAAGTGCTTTAAGCACTCCAACATGCGCCAACCCAGAAGCACCACCTCCGCTTAGAACAAGGCCAACTGATTGAGCTACAGCAAACTGCGATAGCAAAACAAAAAAGAAAACAGCAATCCGAGTGGCATGCAGTGGCATACTTCAAATCTATAAAAGAAAAGCAGTCTACTCCGTCTGTTTGGTCAATTCTTGAAAATAGGAAGGGGCTAGCAGCATTCTCGATCCGTACCAACTAAAGAACTCACCATCTACCAGTATTATTCTGCTATTGTTGAAGTTTGTCGCAAATCGCTCAATGTGTTTTTCTACAAAAGGAAATGGTTCACTGGATAGGAAAATAAAATCGGGGTTCAAGGATATAATATCCTCTGTAGTGAGCTCTGGATAGCGCGCAGTTGGAAAGGTTATTGCATTATCAAATCCTGCTTTGTGAAGCATTTCATTGATGAATGTGTCTTTGCCAGCAGCCATGATTGGCTCATTCCAAATTACATAAAGAACCCTTTTTCTGGATGTTGGTAGGTTGATGTTTGCAAATGCTCGGTTGATCTGTTCTAAAAGCCTATTTGATTGTGATTTTCGATCGGTGAGCTGTCCTAACATCGAAATCATTTCTATGGCGTCATCATATCGCTTAATATCACTGATCCAAACGGGATAGCGCGTTTCGAGTAGAGCAATATCCTCTTTTGTGTTTTCTTCTTTGTTGGCAATAATAAGGTCGGGCTGAAGACGCGCAATTGCCTCATGGTTCACTTTTTTAGTACCGCCAATCCGTTGCTTACTTCTAAACCATTCACTGGGATGAATACAAAATTTGGTAATACCCACTACTTCTTCTTCCAAACCAAAGGAGTAAAGAAGCTCAGTTTGTGAAGGGACTAAACTTATGATGCGCTTGGGAGGAAATTCAATGGTAACTTCTCTCTTTAGTTGATCGATATGTTTCTTGGTAGGCATCTAGCTCATTGCGGAGACCAAATCATGACGTGTAATGATTTGATAGCGACCTTGACCTAACTCCACAAGCACCGCTCCATTTGTCGCACTGAAATGCTTTGAAATACCTGAAATTGGATCTGTGGCTTGCACTACTGGAAAAGGAGGCTGCATCAATTGAATTACTTCAGCATCACGGGAATTAGGATTTTTAGAAAGAGCAGCAAGCAAGGTTGAATCATCAATGCTTCCAACGAATTTTGAATCGTCTACTACTGGAAGCTGAGAAACACCATATTTTCTCATTGCGGCTATGGCATTATGCACGGGTTCGTAAGCTCCTATGGTGAGAAGCGGAAGGTCTTTGTGATTGGCAAATAAATCTCGAGCAACTTTGTTTTCTGCATTCAGAAATCCGCGATCTCTCATCCAAGTATCGTTAAATACTTTGCCAACGTAACGAGACCCATGGTCATGGAAAAGCACTACAACTACTGAATTTTCATCCAATTCATCCTTGAGCTGGCGTATAGCTTGAAATGCTGAACCACAAGAGTAACCTAAAAATAGACCTTCTTTCTTAGCCAATTCGCGCGCTACCAGAGCACCGTCTCGATCGGTTACTTTCTCAAACTTGTCAATGAGTTCAAAATCAACATTTTTGGGTAGAATATCTTCGCCTATACCTTCTGTAATGTAGCTGTATATTTCCTTTTCATCAAACTCTCCTGTTTCATGGTATTTCTTGAATACCGATCCATAGGAATCAACACCCCAAATTTTAATGTTTGGATTCTTCTCTTTGAGGTATTTGGCAACTCCAGAAATAGTTCCACCAGTGCCCACACCGACTACAAAGTGGGTTATTTTTCCATCGGTTTGTTCCCAGATTTCAGGACCGGTAGTTTCGTAATGTGCTAACCTATTGGAAAGGTTATCGTACTGATTTACCCAGAAGGAATTTTTAATTTCTTCATTTTTCCTGCGTGCTACGGAGTAATACGATTCGGGGTGTTCCGGTGATACGTTGGTCGGACAAACAAAAACTTCTGCTCCAACCGCCCTGAGGATGTCAATTTTCTCCTGACTTTGCTTATCACTCATCGTACAAATGAGTTTATAGCCTTTAATGATACAAGCAAGTGCAAGCCCCATTCCTGTGTTACCACTTGTACATTCTATCACCGTTCCTCCCGGTTTTATATCACCTCTTTTCTCAGCATCTTCAATCATTTTGAGGGCCATTCGATCTTTTACACTGTGGCCTGGATTGAAGTATTCTACCTTGGCTAAAATCGTACCTGGAAGGTCCTCGGCAATTTTATTTAGCTTAATCATTGGGGTATTCCCAATGGTCTCTAGAATGTTTTGTTTGATATTCATTGAATCCTCTGAAATTTGAGCGTCAAATGTAAGATTACCTAGTTGAAGCGAATGGTCTTGACAGGATCAATTCTACTCACAATTAGGGAAGGTAAAAGCAGCATCAATAGACAAGCGATAATACTGCCCGCATTGATAAGAAGGATGGTAGAAGCCTGAAAAAGTACAGGAACGTGATCAACGTAGTAGTTGCTTTGATCTAACTTGACCAACTCGAAGGTTGATTGTAGCCATCCTAATCCTAGACCAATCAAATTGCCTATTGCCACTCCGATAAAAATTAGATAAAGGGCATTGATCAAAAAGATTCTCCCAATACTCACGTTTCGAGCTCCCATTGCTTTCAGAAGACCAATCATATTGGTTCGCTCTAAGATCATTACTAGAAGCGCTGAAATCATGTTGATACCTGAAACCAGTATCATTAAGGTTAAAATGATTACTACGTTAATGTCTTGCAATTCCAACCATCCAAATATTTCCATGAATTGATCCGTAATGGCTAGGGTGTTAAACTCATACGTGATGTATTCTTTCACAATTTTATCAAGTTGATTGAGGTCTTTAAACGAATGAAGCAGCACTTCATAGCCGGCAATTTGAGATTCTTCCCAACCATTCAATTTTTGGATGTGCTTTATATCGCATAATAAAATACTCCCATCAAATTGCTCCATTCCAGTTTCATAAACGCCTCCAATGATGAATCTTCGCTTTCGCTCTTTTTCATCCTGAAAAAAAGACACTGTAATTTTTTCACCCAGTTTGAGGTTGAGTTTATTCAAAATCCTATTTGAAATTACGATACTGTCGTTGGCAATTGAGTCGTTCAATTTGAATGCGCGACCTTCAATCATGTTCGCTTTAAAGAAATCCCAGTCAAAATCATTTGAAATTCCCTTGTTCATAATGCCTTGGATTTCTCCATTGGCTGTTATGATACCACTTTTATAGGCGTATGCTTGAATGCTTTTGACTGAAGGCTCGGCCAAGATTTGATGGACAAAGGGTTGGTCTGCAATCATCGGTTTTACACCGAGCGCATTTTGGGGGTTGTACAATGAAATTTGAAGGTGTGATCCGAATCCGATTACCTTTTGGCGCACTTCATTTTGAAATCCATGCACTATTCCAACGGAAAGTATCATAACAGCCATGCCGATGGCAATCCCAGCAACAGCAATGCGAACAATGGCAGACGAACTTTGACTTTTCGGACCCGAACTGCGGTCCGCAATCATTCTTTTTGAAATGAAAAATTCGAATTGCAATGGCTTTCTGTTTAAAACTTCAGTGACCAATAATGATATTGGTGTTGAAGATGCGCAAATTTGACAATCTAATTTGACAATATGAGACTGGTCATCCTTTTATATTGCTTTTTGTCCTTGATTTCGTCAGCTTATGCTCAATCAACGCGCTTTAAGACAGATGCTGAAATTGAAGTTGGAGCGAAGCAGTTCGCTGAATATTCGGATTTGCTGACAGATAAAAAGGTAGGTATAACGGGAAATCATACTTCCATGGTTGACAGCATGCACCTGGTAGATTGGTTATTAGAAAAAGGGGTGACGGTTACGAAAGTATTTGCCCCTGAACATGGCTTCAGAGGTAAAGTAGACGCTGGAGAAAAAGTTGAAGACGGCAAGGATAGTAAGACAGGATTGCCAATCATCAGTTTGTATGGTTCTCATAAGACGCCAACGGCAGAAGATCTTTCAGGAATTGATATCATGGTATTTGATATTCAAGATGTGGGTGCGCGTTTTTATACGTACATATCTACTATGACCTATGTCATGGAGGCGTGTGCAGAGCAGAACATTCCAGTCGTGATATTGGACAGGCCAAATCCAAATGGATTCTACACGGACGGACCTGTGCTGAAGGAAGGATTTAAGTCATTTGTTGGGATGCATCCAATCCCTGTGGTGCACGGCATGACAGTTGGTGAGTTAGCACAAATGATCAATGGAGAAAAATGGCTTGAAAACGGACTTCAATGCGAGCTGCAAATAGTTAGCTGCGGCAATTATTCTAAGTCTGATATTTATATTTTGCCCGTAAAGCCTTCTCCAAACCTACCGAATATGAATGCCATTCTATTATATCCTTCATTGTGCTTTTTTGAAGGAACGGATTTTTCTGTTGGTCGCGGCACCGATCATCCTTTTGAAATGTTCGGACATCCGAATATGGGAGTTGGTTCATTTATGTTTGTTCCTAAAAGTACGGATGGAGCAAAGCATCCAAAGCACGAAGGTGTTCCTTGTTTAGGTTGGGATTTAAGTGAAATTGGTGGGAAGAGGGTGCAAGAAAAGCAAACGTTGATCTTGGATTGGCTAGTGAATGCATACCGTGATTTTCAATTGAAGGAAAAGTTTTTTCTTTCAAATGGCTTCTTTGATAAACTGGCAGGGACGGATCAGTTAAGGTTGCAAATAGAGTCGGGTATGACAGCTGAAGAAATACGTGCTAGTTGGCAAGAGGATTTGTCTGCTTTCAAGCAATTGAGACAGAAGTACCTTATTTACGACTAGACCAATGATCTATCTTTCTTTTTGCGGTCTCACGTCAAAGACCTGCCTACGTTCAACGGGTTTACTCAATTCTTCGATCCATTGTTTCATGCTCATTCCATCTTGAATTGAAACATTCTCGGGAAGCTCAAAGATGTTTTCCGGAAGATCTGAAATCGTATCGATGGCAATAGCTTCTACCTTTACGAAGTTTCGGGGCAATTCAATCATAGTCTTCATCATCATTCCCTTATGACGCCATTCCCTTGTTTTCGTGCTTTCAATGAACCATCGGTCGCAAGGAACTCCAGCAATTGCTTCTTTTCCCTCAATGAATCCACCTCTATCAAGGTACATGCTTTCTGCTACTTCATTCAAATCTCGGGTCGCGCTTTCTTCGGCAGACTCAAAGAGCAGGGTGTTATCTATTTTACGAGCGTTCATGGTAGACAAGTCCACCACAAAAATGGCACTGTCTTTCATGTACGTAATGAGGCTGATTTTTTCTTCTGAAGCGCTGAAGGGGTTATCTCTTACGGTTTCTGTGAATTTGATTTCCACCATTCCGTAATCAGCAAAATAGACCTCTTCGGTTCCCCGCTGAATTCCATCATAGGTGTATGAAATATGCCCTTCTTTTACTTTGTAACGCACCGGTTTTCTGACGGAATCTATAGGTGGATCTGTCTCAGCCTGCGTAACCTCAATAGGTGCACCACTTGTCTGAAATGATTCGCTCTCTTGTTGATTGCTGCAGCTAAAGTGAAATGCAGGAATAAGGCAAAGAAGTATTCCTTTAGGCCAGTCCATCCGACTCTGCTTCAATTGAAACGCGGTCCAATTTTCCCGGATATGCTTCCAATGCTTTTTCAAGGATCTCAACGGCAAACTTCAATTTAGGAATTTCTAATACGTAAGCAAGACGCACTTCTCTCAATCCGAGGCCTTTGGTGGCGTAAAAACCTTCACCAGGAGCCATCATTACTGTTGCACCTTTGTATTCAAAGTGCTCCAAAATCCAAGCACAAAATTTTTCAGCACTATCCACAGGAAGCTCCGCCATTGCGTAGAAAGCTCCACCTGGCATGGGGCAAGCAACTCCTTCAATGGCATTTAGACCATTCACCAAAACATCCCTGCGCTGAACGTATTCTTCAGCTACGTCTTCAAAATAGGAACGTGGGGTTTTCAGTGCTGCCTCACTCGCAATTTGCCCAAAAGTTGGTGGACTCAAGCGAGCTTGCGCAAATTTCATAGCGGTTTTAATTACTTCCGGGTTTTTACAAACCAATGCACCTACCCGTGCACCGCACATGCTATAGCGCTTAGAAACAGAATCCACTACAATCGAATGGTTGTCAAGGCCTTCTAAACTCAAAATTGACCTGTGTGTTCTACCATCATAACAGAATTCACGATAAACCTCATCGGCAATTAGGAACAGATCATTCTCCAAAACAATTTGCTTTAGAGTTTCCAATTCTTCTGGAGTATATAAATATCCTGTAGGGTTTCCAGGGTTGCAGATGATAATACCTCTTGTTCTCGGAGTTATGAGCTCTCTGAATTTCTCTATTGGCGGTAGCTTGTATGCCTGTGAAATATGTGTTGTAATTGGTCTAAGATTAACCTGCGCTTCCAAAGCAAAGCCATTGTAATTGGCATAAAATGGCTCAGGAACAATTACCTCATCATCAGCATTGAAGCACGTCATCATGGCAAACATGATTGCCTCTGATCCTCCGTTTGTAACAATGATTTGACCCGAATCAACAATGATGTCGTTCTCTTTGTAGTATTCTGCTAAACCCTTTCTGTATGATATGTAGCCCGCAGAGTGACTGTATTCTATAACGGTTCGATCGATATTTCGTATGGCTTCTAAAGCAACTTCAGGAGTTTGAATATCTGGCTGACCAATGTTTAAATGGATGACCTCTTTTCCTGCCTCAATGGCTAGTTCAGCATACGGAACCAACTTGCGAATAGGCGACTCGGGCATTGCGAAGCCCTTTTTTGAGATAAATGGCATACTTTGGAGATTTATAACCCATCATTAACGGGTTGCCAAATATACGTTATGCCTCCCAAGTTATAGGGAATAAAAAAGCCCTATCATCTGAATGATAGGACTTCATATTATTTATTGCTGAAAATCTTAGTTTGCTGATGGAGCCATTGTTGGTTCTTTCACAGGCATTGCAGACTCGTCTGCTTTAGGAGCAGCTTCGATATTTCCTTTAATTCGGATCACCTTAGGTTGCTCACTGCCATTTGAAGTAATTGTAACAGACTTGTTGATTGGGCCCAAACGCTTGCTATCATATTTTACCTTGATCGCTGATGATTGACCTGGTTGAATTGGTTCGCGTGGCCATTCTGGCACAGTACAACCGCATGATCCTTTGGCATTTGAGATGATCAATGGCTCGTTTCCTGTGTTTTTGAATACGAACTCTGTAGAAGCATCTCCATGCTGCTTCATTGTTCCAAAATCATGAACATCTTTTTCGAAAGTAATTTCTGCTTGTGCGCTTACTCCAAGTGAGAAGAACAACGCTGCTCCAAGAGCTAGTAATAGTTTTTTCATCGGTTACTGATTTTTCTTTGACACAAATTTAGTTCTGATTTTATTCTTCATCGAGCGTTTAACACACCGTTAAGATTTGGCACCAGTCAACTTCTGCAACAATACAGACAGTTCTTCAACAAGGTGTGTACGAATTGAATAATTCGTCATTTGCGTTATTGTGGCTTTTAACGATATAAACTGCTGAAATAATTGCTGTAAGCTTCTACCTTTGCCCCCTTCAAATTTTAGCAAGTCTCATGAGCGATTTATCAACCAAATATAATCCAGCAGAAATAGAAGGGAAGTGGTATCAGCAATGGATTGAAAGAGGTTTTTTCTCCTCAAAACCTGACCCTGATAAAGAGCCTTTTACCATTGTTATCCCGCCACCAAACGTAACGGGAGTGCTGCATATGGGACATATGCTTAACAATACCATTCAGGACATACTGATCAGAAAAGCCAGGCTTGAAGGAAAAAATGCCTGTTGGGTTCCAGGCATGGATCACGCTTCTATTGCCACTGAGGCAAAAGTTGTAAAACGCCTGAGAGAGCAGGGCATAAAAAAATCTGACCTGAG
>Ga0181601_10000045_pt1 | contig 85767 bp, 69 predicted proteins | sample 041ome_8_FD_133020 | JGI IMG/M metagenome (GOLD analysis project Ga0181601, IMG submission 133020) | Coastal salt marsh microbial communities from the Groves Creek Marsh, Skidaway Island, Georgia - 041407BS metaG (megahit assembly) | ecosystem: Environmental > Aquatic > Marine > Intertidal zone... | reverse complement strand
TATCCAAACGGAAAAACAAGGGAGGAAGGAGATTATACGGATGGTCTAAAAGATGGTAAATGGACCTACTACTATGAGTCAGGAATGATTGATTTCGAGAGCGACTATGAAAAAGGAGCGAAAAATGGTAAGAGCACCTATTATTATGAACATGGATCGAAGCTGCGGCAAGAGACTTATAAAATGGATCGCTTAGAGGGTAAGAGTATTATGTGGGGACCAAAAGAGAATATCCTAAGCGAAAGGAATTTTAAAAATGGATTGCCACATGGCAAGGTGATAGATTATGATGATCAAGGAAAAAAAATTAACGAGGCTGTATACAAAGAAGGCGTCAAAATAAAGTAGGTTTTAGATTCAATAATCTGCATATATTTGCAGCGAATTAAAAGGAAGTGAGGGGAGGTAATCCCCTCTTTTTTTTGCGACATTAATTGATGATTACTGCAGATCAAATTCGAAGTCTAATTGAAGAAAAGCTGGAGGGTTCTGAGCTTTTTATTGTGGACGTAACGGCGAGTCCAGGTAATGCAATCAAAGTTGAACTGGATGGCGATCAAGGCATCAGTATCGATGATTGCGTAGGAGTTAGTCGGCATATTGAGGGCAACCTTGATAGAGAGGTCGAAGATTTTGAATTGAAGGTAATGTCAGCAGGAATTGGTGAGCCGCTCAAAGTTGATCGGCAATACATAAAAAATGCTGGTCGTGAAGTAAGTGTGATACTTACAGATGGCACTGAGCACATTGGGAAGCTTATTTCAGCAGCCGAAGAATTAAAGCTTGTGTTACCCGCATCCAAAAAGAAGAAGCTTCCGGAAAGAGAAATTGTATTGGCTAAAACCGATATTAAAGAAACAAGAGTTAGAATATCATTTAAATAAACGGATTCACACCATGAATGCAGATGAATTAATCGAGTCTTTTCAAGACTTTAAAGACTTTAAAAACATTGACCGTGTTACTATGATGCACATCCTTGAGGATGTAATCAGAAGTATGATCTTAAAGGAATTTGAAGATGATACCAATTTTGACATTATCATCAACCCGGACAAAGGCGATTTAGAGATTTGGAGAAATCGAACAATCGTTGAAGATGGTATGGTGGAAGACGATTTGACTGAGATCGAGTATAGCCAAGCAATAAAGATTGAGCCAGATTTTGAAGTTGGTGAAGAGGCGAGTGAGGAGTTGAAAATTGAAAACTTTGGCAGACGTGCTATCTTAAGCATGCGCCAAAACCTGGTTGCGAAGATTCAAGAGTTAGAGAAGGATAGCATCTACAAGAAATACAAAGACCGAGTTGGTGATATAATCACTGGAGAAGTTTACCAAATCTGGAAGCGAGAAATCTTGGTTTTGGATGATGAAGGTAACGAACTTGTTCTGCCAAAAATGGAGCAGATACCTACGGATTACTTTAAAAAAGGTGATACTGTTAGAGCCGTTGTTAGTAAGGTAGATATGCGAAACGCAAATCCGGTAATTATCTTATCCAGAACTTCTCCAGCATTTCTTGAAAGATTGTTCGAAATGGAAGTGCCAGAGATTTTTGATGGTTTGATTACCATTAAGAAAATTGTTCGTGAGCCAGGTGAAAGAGCAAAAGTCGCTGTGGAATCTTACGATGATCGAATTGATCCCGTAGGTGCCTGTGTGGGTATGAAAGGATCGCGGATTCACGGAATCGTTCGCGAGCTTCGGAATGAGAATATTGACGTAATTAATTTTACTGCAAATTCTACCCTGTTTATTCAGAGAGCGCTTAGCCCTGCGAAGATTACTAGTATCAAGCTAGATGATGAAAAAGGCACGGCGAGGGTATATTTAAAACCTGATCAAGTTTCATTAGCTATCGGTAAAGGTGGGCATAACATCAAATTGGCTGGAAAATTAACGGGATATGAAATCGATGTTTACCGGGAATCAGAAGATGATTTCGAAGATGTCGACTTGGAAGAATTTGCAGATGAAATCGATCATTGGATTATCGATGAGTTAAAAGCTATAGGCTGTGATACAGCAAAAAGTGTCATCGAAATTGGAGCAGCAGACCTAGTTAAACGAACCGATTTAGAGGAAGAAACGATTACTGAAATACTCGGTATTCTTAAATCTGAGTTCGAATAAACTTGGTCAGTATTTTATTTTAACGAGATTCGCAATTATATATATGTCAGAAAACGGTCCCATAAGGTTAAGTAAAGCAGCGAAAGAACTCAACGTTGGCCTCACTACTGTGGTTGATTTTCTTGCCACTAAAGGCATCAAAATCGAAGGTAGGCCCAATACAAAAATTGAGGCTCAAGCCTATCAATTGTTGGTTGAAGAATACGCGCCAGATCGCGCTAAAAAACAAAAATCAGAGGCCCTTTCTCAGACTAAAGTAGTACGTGAAACAATCACGTTAGACTCATCGTCTAAAGACAAGGAGAGAGATTCTGTCGAACAAGACGAAATCCTGATTAAAAATGTTGGAGGATACGAAGAGACAGCGGTGGAGCCTAGCACAGAAGTTACTCCTGTAGAGCCCGCTGTTCCTGCTGTTCAAGCACCGACTGAAAGTGTTGAAGAAACACGGGTAGAAGATAAAGTCAGCGAAAAGCCAAAGGGTGTTGAAATTGACACAACTGACGCCTCTAACGAAAGTGCGGATGGCAAGGGACCAAACATTTTAGGTAAAATTGATCTATCCTCAATAAAGTCGAATAGACCAAAAAAGAAAGCGGACGAGAAAAAGGCAGAGGAAAAACCTGCAGTTCCAGCTCCGAAGGCAAAAGAAGTAGAAAAGCAGTCAAAAACACCTGAAACTCTGGCAAAAAAGGAAGATAGCCGCCCTGCTAAGCCTGAGTTTGTTGAGACTAAGTTTGAAAAATTGACCGGTCCAAAAATGGTCGGTAAAATAGAATTGCCCAAATCATCTCGACCAGATAAAAAGAGCTCAGACGATTCTGACTCCAACAAACGGAAGAGAAAGAGAATCACACAGGTCGTTCCTGGTAAGGATAATAGATCATCCGACAATAGATTTCAAAAAGGACGTAAAGGTCCAACTAAAGGGACACCAAAACCTGAGCTTACAGAAGAACAAGTTCAGAATCAAGTGAGAGAAACTCTTGCCGCTCTTAAGAATAAGGGTAAGTCTACTCGATCTAAGTATCGTAAAGAGAGACGAGAGGCTGTTAGTGAAAAAATTCAGCGAGAAATTGAGCAAGAACAAGAGGATAAGAAAATCCTGAAGCTTACAGAATTCGTTACTGTGAGCGAACTTGCTACAATGATGGAAATCAGCGCTACTGAGGTAATTTCTATGTGTATGACACTGGGAATGATGGTTTCGATAAACCAACGTTTAGATCAAGAAACGCTTACCATCTTGGCTGAAGAATTTGGCTTTACAGTAGAGTTTGTTGGAGCTGATATTGAAGAGAGCATACAAGAGGAAGAGGATAAAGAGGAAGATTTAATTGAACGACCTCCTATTGTTACGGTAATGGGCCACGTTGATCACGGAAAGACCTCTCTTTTAGATTACATAAGAAGAGAAAATGTAATTGCCGGTGAAGCAGGTGGGATTACCCAACATATCGGGGCGTATAGTGTTGAACTCGAGGGGGGTAAGATCATAACTTTCCTTGATACTCCTGGTCACGAGGCGTTTACCGCAATGCGTGCCCGTGGAGCTCAAGTAACTGACATTGCAATCATTGTAATCGCTGCAGATGATGCGATCATGCCACAAACCGTGGAAGCAATAAACCATGCTCAAGCAGCTGGTGTGCCTATGGTCTTCGCATTTAATAAAATTGATAAGGATGGTGCTAATGCTGATAAGATTCGGGAGCAGTTAGCAAACATGAATATTCTAGTGGAAGACTGGGGTGGTAAGTTCCAGAGCCAAGAAGTATCGGCTAAGAATGGGCTGAATATAAATGAGTTACTGGAAAAAGTCCTTTTGGAATCTGAATTGCTCGAATTAAAAGCCAACCCAGAACGTAATGCACGAGGAACGATAATTGAGGCGAGCCTTGATAAAGGTCGCGGATATACATCAACCCTTCTCGTACAAACGGGGACAATGAGGGTAGGCGATATGATATTGGCAGGCTCGAATTTTGGTCGCGTAAAAGCGATGTTCAATGAACGAGGCGCTGCAATTGAAGAAGCTGGACCTTCACACCCTGTGAGTATACTTGGTTTGAATGGTGCACCTAGTGCTGGTGATACATTCCTCGTATTGGAGGATGAACGTGAAGTGAAAAATCTGGCGTTTAAACGTCAGCAACTGCAACGTGAACAGAGTATTAGAACTCAACGAAGAAGAACCCTAGAGGATATTGGCGAAATCATTCAGCTTGGAGATTACCATGAAGTAAACGTTATTGTTAAAGGTGATGTGGATGGATCGGTTGAGGCCTTGGCTGATTCTATGCTTAAGCTCTCTACAGATAATATCGCGATCAACGTAATTCATAAATCTGTTGGTCAAATTTCTGAGTCGGATGTGTTATTAGCAACGGCATCTGATGCGATCATAATTGGATTCCAAGTAAGACCATCAGCCCAGGCTCGTAAGAGAGCGGAGCTAGAAGGGATTGATATACGGTTGTATTCAATTATTTATGATGCAATTAATGACATGAAGTCTGCGATGGAAGGTATGCTTAAGCCTAAAATTGAAGAACAAGTGGTTTGTAACATCGAAGTCCGAGAGACATTCAAGATCAGTAAGGTAGGCACCATAGCTGGATGCTACGTGCTTGATGGCGTTGTTACAAGAAACACTAAGGTTCGATTGATCAGAGACGGAATCGTTGTTTATTCAGGAAAACTTGGTTCACTTAAGCGATTCAAAGACGATGTGAAAGAAGTAAAAACAGGCTTTGAATGTGGTTTAAATATTGAGAACTTCAACGATATTAAGGTTGGAGATATTATTGAGGGTTATGAAGAGGTTGAAGTTGCAAGGACACTTTAGTCCTTGGGCTTAAACTGACTTTCGATGATGTCGCTAAGAATGAATGAAGCTGGATATTCAGGCTTTATCATTTCTTGAATTTCTGATGCTTCTAGCCTTGATCTGAAATCGCCTATACGCAGCACCCAATTCGGGGAACTCCACAAGGCATACGAACGAATTTCGGGGAATCGGCTGATGAATTCTGATTGCTTTTCATAAATGTTCTCGCGTGCATTTGGACCCGAAATGGATTGAATTTGGATTCGATAACCATAGTTGCTGGGAGTCTTCTGATCCAATGAATCCATTGTGTCAAAATACTGAGTAAGGTTGGATTCCGCGTTGATTGTCGACTTATTTACGGCAGTTATTGTGTCTAAATTATTTATTGCGTTTTTCACTTCATAACTCGGAGACGTCTCTAAGTCAGGTGCTTGTGAATGAAGCGTGAAACTTATAAGGAGGCAAGCGGCAAGACTCAATGCTGTTTTTGACATTTCGCGAAACTACTCGCACTCAGAATTTTACGATTGAAATATCTTTACCAAGATACCGCAGTTACTTGATAAACAATTGATAAGCTTTCTTATTTAGAATAGTTTTAAATTGGCTAACGATGGTGCATTTTTAAAGAAATGTTAATGCCCATATTGGCTTTCTTCTAAATTTGCCACCGCTTTCTGACCACCCTTTTTACAACGAAAACTGAAAGAATCTATGCGAAATACGTGGGTGAGCCTAATGAGTAAAATGCTTTTTACATCGGCAATTTTTACCATGCTCCTAATGTCATCGCCAGTACGCGCCCAGCTAGACGGTGAGGCCATATTTAAGGCCAATTGTTCATCATGTCACAAGCCTGATAAGAAGGTTGTTGGCCCTGCACTGAAAGGTGCTCGCGAAAAATGGGCTGAAAGAACTGGTGGAGACGAGGCAATTATTTCTTGGGTTAAGAATTCACAGGGCTACTTGAAGTCAGCTGGTGATTCATATGCCAAGAAGCTTTACGAAGATTATAATCAAAGTGTAATGACCGCCATGGCCTTGTCTGATGATGAGGTTGTTGCTGTTTTAGAATACGTAGATTCATACGCTCCCCCAGTTGCTGAAGTTGCTGCGAATGCGGAATCAGGTGGTGCTGCTTCTGAAGAAGCAAGTGATCCGACACTGTGGTTAGTGCTCATAGTGGTCATTCTGTTTATTGTATTCAGAGTGTTATGGAGTGTTTCCAAGAATTTAAATAACCTAAACCGTCAAAAAGATGGTGAAGATGCAGTAGCTGAGGTAGATTTTTTAGGTGCCTTAGGTCAATACTTTAAGAAGAATCAAGCGCTTACCGTTGTTGTTATTGTGTTGCTGAGTGCATATGTGGCAATATTGGGTTGGGACTGGCTAAACGGGATTGGAGTTTATCAATCATATCAGCCTACTCAGCCAATTTGGTTCTCTCACAAAATACACGCTGGGCAAAATGGAATTAACTGTGTTTACTGTCATAATTCCGTAGAGAAAGGTAAGGCGGCCGGTATTCCATCTGTGAATATTTGTATGAACTGTCATATGGGAGTGCAAGAAGGTAAAGTTTCAGGAACTAAAGAAATCGCGAAAATCTATGATGCTATTGGCTGGGATGCTGACAAAGGAAGATACATTGAAGATTATGAGCAAAAACCTATTGAATGGGTGAGGATTCATAACCTACAAGATTTTGTTTACTTCAACCACAGTCAACACGTTGTTGTAGGTAAGCAAGAATGTCAGACTTGTCATGGTCCTATAGAAGAAATGGATGAGGTTTACCAATACTCAGAATTGACAATGGGTTGGTGTATTAACTGTCACAGAGAAACAGATGTTACTATGGAGGGGAATGGATACTATGAAAGAATCCATGACGACCTAGTGGAAAAACACAAAGAGGAAGGACTTGAATCATTCAAGGTAGAACACATTGGTGGTCTTGAATGTGTGAAGTGTCACTATTAATTGAAGCGAGTTAGCATTATGAGCAACAATAAAATATACTGGAGAGGAACTGAGGAGCTTGAGAAAGATCCGTCATTCGTGAAATCTTCAGAAAAGGAATTCGCAGAGGAACTTCCAATTGAACAGTTTTTAGGTAGTAAAGAATTAGATGCTACAAATACTAGTCGTAGAGACTTTCTGAAGTTCATGGGCTTCGGTATTACGGCTGCAACCCTTGCTGCTTGTGAGACGCCTGTAATCAAGAGTTTGCCCTACGTGGTGAAACCTAATGAGGTAATGCCAGGGATAGCTAATTATTACGCATCGACTTTTTTCGATGGTTTCGATTATGCAAGCATTCTTGTAAAAACAAGAGAAGGAAGGCCAATTCATATCGAGGGTAACAAGAATTCGAATGTTACCAAAGGTGGAGTAAGTGCTAGGGTGAATTCATCTGTGTTGTCGCTTTACAATACCAATCGCTTTCAAAACCCAATGAAAGATGGTGTAGCTACTGATTGGTCAACACTAGATTCAGAAATTAAATCTCAACTTGAAGGTGTCAAAGCCGCAGGAGGAAATGTTAGTATTCTTTCCAATACGATTATAAGTCCATCTTCGCTTAACCTGATAAATGAGTTGAATTCGTGGATATCTTCTGAAGGTGGAGCTTCGGTAACACATGTGACTCATGATGTTGTCTCCTCGTATGGTATGCTTGAAGCAAACAAAAGAACGTTTGGTAAGTCAATGCTTCCTACTTATCGCTTTGATAAGGCAAAGACTGTGGTGAGTATTGGGGCTGATTTCTTAGTAAATTGGATCAATCCGGTTGCATTTGCCAAAGGATATGGCAAAATGAGAAATCCAGAAACTGGAATGAGTCGTCATTACCAGTTTGAAACAACATTGTCAACTACTGGTTCCAACGCGGATGTTCGCGGTGCAATCAAGCCATCCGAGCAAGGCGTTGTAGCGCTTATGCTTCACAACGAGGTTGCCAAATTGAGTGGCTCAGCTTCTGTTGGGTCGCCATCGTTGGTTAATGATGATAATAATGTAGCCTATAAGGTTTCCCAGGCGGCTAAAGATCTATTGAATAGTAAGGGCAAGTCAATTGTAGTATGCGGATCAAATGACCCGAACGTACAGCATGTAGTTAACGCGACCAATCAAATGCTTTCTAACTGTGGATCAACCATCGATACTACCAACGCTACACATCTAAGAAAGGGGTCAGAAGTTTCTGTGGCTGAATTGATCTCTCGCATGAATAGCGGTCAGGTATCTGCTCTCTTGGTGATTGATGCTGACCCATTATATTCTCTTCCAGCATCCATGGGATTTGAGGCGGCTGCTGGAAAGGTGAAAACTAAGATTGCCTTTGCTGAGAAACCAAACTCAACCACGGCAATTTGCAATTATATATGCCCAACAGGGCACTACCTTGAGAATTGGAATGATGCCAATCCTGTTGGTGGTGAAGTGAGCTTTGCTCAGCCAGTGATAAACAAAATTTACAATACTCGCCAATGGCAAGATTCCTTGCTGAATTGGATGGGGTATGACCAATCATACTATGATTACTTGCATAAGGCATGGAATTTACCTGCTACAGCACAAGATGATCCAAGTGTAGTATTTGCTAGTAGGTGGAATACATACATACATGATGGAGTAGGTATGATGACTACAGCAGCTGTTGTTGATGATGTTGTGGCCTCGGAAACACCTGAAGCGGAGTCTGAGGTTGTGCCAACAAATGCATCTATTGAGCAAGCTGCGGCTGCAATTGGTGCAGGATCATCTGACTGGGAAGTAGATTTTTATCTGAAAACAGCGATTGGCGCTGGAAATGATGCTGGTAATCCTTGGCTTCAAGAATTGCCAGATCCAGTTACTAAAGTTGTATGGGATCATTATGCTACGATGAATCCTGCCGACATGAAGGAAGCAGGATTGAACACAATGATGGGAGAACAACAACGTGCTGGAATGATTCGCGTCAATGTTGGTGATAATTCCATGGAATTGCCTGTTGTAGCATTACCAGGTCAGAAAAGAGGAACTGTTGGCGTAGCGCTTGGATACGGTAAGGCAAAGGTTACAGAAGAAGGAGTCGAACGATTGATTGGTAAGAACGCCTTTGCTGTTTTACCGGTGTCGAATGGTGTAATTCAGTACTCAGCGAGTTGTACTTATGATAAGCTAGAAATGCGATACAATATTGCATCTACTCAAAGTACTGATACTATGATGGGGCGTAAGATTTTAAATGAGACCACTCTGTCTGATTTTGAATCGAATGGTAAGGATCATTGGAATCCTGAAATTACTGTGGCGGATGCATATGGTAAGCAGCAAGCCTTGGATAAATTGGACTTATGGAATGATCACGCCATTGACTTAGGTCATAGATGGGGATTGTCAATAGACTTGAATACATGCATCGGTTGTGGAGCTTGCGTTACGGCTTGTCATTCTGAAAACAACGTTCCAGTTGTTGGTAAAGATGAGGTGAATCGAATGAGAACGATGAGTTGGATTCGTATTGATAGATACTATAGCAGTGATGCTGATCCAGAGCTCCATGGTGACATCAACCAAGACAAGGATTATGATGCGATGGAAGTTCCATCCGAATATCCTGAGGTTGGATTTATGCCGGTTATGTGCCAGCATTGTAACCATGCTCCATGCGAGACGGTTTGTCCAGTTGCGGCAACAACGCACAGTGACGAAGGGTTCAATCAAATGACTTACAATAGATGTATTGGTACAAGATATTGTGCGAATAACTGTCCATATAAAGTGCGAAGATTCAATTGGTTCAATTATGTAGCTGATAGAAAATTCACGAACCTCAATCCTGCTCAGGATGACCTTTCTAGAATGGTACTTAATCCAGATGTAGTAGTTCGTTCAAGGGGTGTTATGGAGAAATGTAGCCTATGTGTGCAGAGAGTTCAAGCTGGTAAACTGGATGCTAAAAAAGCAGGTGAGCCTATTAAGGATGGAAGTATCCAAACTGCGTGTTCTGCTTCATGTCCTACTAACGCAATCACCTTTGGTGATATTAATGACACGGGATCTAAAGTGAGATCTGATGCTAAGAATGATCGAGCTTATCATTTACTAGAAGAAGTCGGTGTTAAGCCAAATGTTTGGTATCAGACCAAGGTTAGAAATTCAATAGAAACTGCAGATCAAACTGCCTGATTAACGATTTAGAAACGACAGATGCAAAAAGAATCGGCCATACGCGAACCACTCATCCTCGGTGATAAGACCTATCATCAAATTACAGAGGATGTTTGCGCTCCTGTAGAAGGAAAAGCAAATAAGTATTGGTATATAGTTTTCTCCATAGCGGTAATTGTTGCTCTTTGGGGGGTAGGATGTATATTATATACAATAGGAAGAGGAATTGGAACATGGGGTCTTAATACCACAGTTGATTGGGCTTGGGATATTACAAACTTCGTGTGGTGGGTTGGTATTGGTCACGCGGGCACGTTAATTTCTGCTGTATTACTTCTTTTTAGACAGAAGTGGAGGATGGCTATTAACCGATCTGCAGAGGCGATGACAATTTTTGCAGTTATGATGGCGGCCCTATTCCCAGGCATTCACATGGGACGTATATGGATGGCCTATTGGGTTTTTCCCTTACCAAATCAATTCGGATCGTTATGGGTAAACTTTAACTCTCCATTGCTTTGGGACGTTTTTGCGATATCTACTTATTTTTCAGTGTCTCTGGTATTCTGGTATATTGGTTTAATTCCCGATTTCGCAACTATTAGAGATAGAGCGGTAAAGCCAGTGTCGAAAATGGCATACAGCGTATTAAGTTTTGGTTGGACAGGAAATGCGAAGGCTTGGATACGTTTTGAAGAAGTATCACTGGTTTTAGCAGGACTTGCAACGCCACTTGTGTTCTCTGTTCACTCCATTGTATCTATGGACTTTGCAACCTCAGTTATTCCAGGATGGCATACCACTATTTTTCCACCATATTTCGTTGCTGGAGCGATTTTCTCTGGTTTTGCGATGGTTCAAACACTTTTGTTGATTACTAGAAAAGTGCTCAACCTAGAGTCCTATATCACTGTAAAGCACGGTGAGTACATGAACATTGTTATTGTAATCACTGGTTCGATCGTGGGTGTAGCATATCTTTCTGAACTGTTCATTTCATGGTATTCAGGAGTGGAGTATGAGGGATATGCATTCCTAAACCGCGCAACGGGTCCTTATTGGTGGGCTTATTGGTCAATGATGACGTGTAACGTAATTACTCCACAGCTTTTTTGGTTTAAGAAGGTTAGAAGAAGCCTAATGGCATCATTTATCCTTTCCATTTTCGTGAATATTGGAATGTGGTTTGAACGATTTGTAATTATCGTAACGTCATTACACAGGGACTTCCTTCCATCAAACTGGGGTATGTTTCACCCAACGTTTGTGGATATCGGAATTTTCCTTGGCACTATCGGAATTTTCTTCACTCTATTCTTATTATTCAGTCGATTCTTTCCGGTATTAGCGTTGAATGAACTCAAGAGTATTTTGAAATCATCTGGAGATAACTATAAAAAGCAGCATCACAATGAGTAAAGCAATATATGCGCTGTACGATGACGATGAAATAATGGTAGATGGTGCTAAAACCATTCTATCTAAAAACGTCAGAATTAAAGATGTTTATTCACCATTCCCAATACATGGTTTGGAGATTGTCTTGGGCATCAAGTGGACTAGATTGGCAATTAATGCCTTTCTCTATGGAATAACAGCATTGACTTTGGCATTGCTGGGCATGTCGTATTTCATGATTCAGGATTGGCCGATGAATATTGGAGGCAAGCCAAGTTTTGACTTATATCAAAATTTACCGGCTTTTATACCAATTACATTTGAGTTTACAGTTCTATGTGCGGCACATGGTATGGCAATTACATATCTAATAAGAAACTGGACTTTACCTGGTGTAAAGGCAAGAAACCCACACCCGAGAACAACGGATGATCATTTCGCGATTGAAATTGACTTGTCTGAGAATCAAGGGGTATCAGCTGAAGACATCAAGACGATTCTTCAGGAAACAAAACCAGTCGAAATTTTTGAGAAGTAATGAAGAAAATTAGGACGACATACATGCTTGCGATCGCGACTGTCTCATTGACTGTTGCCTTGGCTAGTTGTACTAGTGACCCACAGTCACCGGGAATTGAATACATGCCAGATATGTATCGAACACCAGCTTTAGAGCCATACTCAGGAAATTCAAACTATGCGGATAGCATGGAGGCGAGAATTCCTGCAGAAGGAAGTATTGCCCAGGGATACATTCCATATGGTATTCCAAATACAAATGAGGGGTACGAACTCGCGGGTAATATTCTGAAAAATCCATTGTCAAGTTCGGATGTAACATTAAGTGAAGGAAAAGAGATCTACACGAAATTTTGCACTCATTGCCATGGCAAAGAAGGAAAAGGAGACGGTCTTACTGTTACCGCGGGAGGCCATCCACCGCCCCCAGCTTATGATAGTCAGACGCTTAAGAATTTACCAGAAGGAAAGATGTTTCATACAATCACCTATGGTAAGAATTTAATGGGCCCTCATGCTTCTCAATTGAATGTTGAGGAAAGATGGAAAGTAATTAGATATGTGCAAACACTACAAGGAAATGAGGCTAATGCCGAAGAACCAACTGCAGAGGGTGCCGAGGGAGAAACAATATCAGAAGAAGTGACTTCTGAAGAAACAGCAATGAATAACTAAACCTGATCTCAAGTCATGGAATACATTTTTGAAGGAAAAGCAAAGAGGAACACTTTCATCCTTATGGGATTAGGGCTTGTTTTGCTAATCATTGGAGCAGTGGCCAATATGATGGGGCACCACGATGGTGAATCTCATTTAGGGCAACGGATTTGGACAAGTGTTTATGTAAGCGGATTCTTCTTTTTTGGAGTATCACTAGCAGCCTTGTTCTTTTTAGCTGTTCAATATGCTGCTGAAGCAGGATGGGGAGTAGTTTTCAAAAGAATAATGGAAGGCATCGCAGCATACTTGCCTATTGGTGCCGTGACACTAATTGTCGTGTTCGCTGCTGGATCGCTTCATCTTCATCATATTTTTCACTGGATGGACCCTGAGTTATATGATCCGGCATCTGATCATTACGATCAGTTAATTGCGCACAAGGAACCATATTTGAATCAGATGTTTTGGTGGATTAGAACCTTAGCATATTTGGTAGTCTATATAATGTTCATGCGTGTGTTTAGAAAGAGATCTTTGGAGGAAGATGCCATGAGCACTGACAATGAAAAAGCAGTATTTATAAAGAACCAAACGCTTGCTGCGATATTCTTAGTGATTTTTGGTTATACATCTACTACGTTCAGTTGGGATTGGATTATGAGTATAGATACTCACTGGTTCAGTACAATATTTGGATGGTACATTTTCTCGGGTATGTGGATCAGTGGTATGGTGATGATCACTTTACTTACCATTTACTTGAAGAGTAAGGGGTTAATGCAATTTGTAAATGACAGTCACATGCATGACATCGGCAAATGGGTCTTCGGAGTAAGTTTCCTTTGGACATATTTATTCTTCTGCCAATTCATGTTGTATTGGTATTCAAATATCCCTGAAGAGATTACCTATTTCAAAGCGCGTATTGATGATTATACTTGGATATTTTGGGGTACAATGGCAGTGAACTTTATATTGCCAATGTTGTTATTAATGTCAAAGGACGCGAAACGAAATGCCGGTTTTTTGATGTTTGTTGGATGTATCATATTTTTTGGTCATTGGCTAGATGTCTTCATGATCGTATCCCCAGGAGCTATGGGCCCAGATGGAACTGTTGGACTCATAGAGATTGGCTCGTTTATAAGCTTCCTTGGAATTTTCTTATTCGTGGTGCTAGGAGCCCTAGCGAAACGCCCACTACTTGTGAAAAATCACCCTTATTTGCAGGAGAGTCTGCATCATCATATCAATTAATTGAATTAAGAAGCATAAGCAACGATGACTACTTTTTTAATCATACTATCGATAGCCCTAGCGGTACTTGCCGTGGGTCAGTTGATGCGGGTGTTTGAAGCATCTGCCAAATTAAAAGGCGGAACGAGTGAAGTTCCTACGGATGCAGAGAACCGCTATCAAGCGAAAATGATGCTGGTATTTCTACTTGGCTACTTCAGTTTCTTCATTTGGCTTGTTGCTAAGTATGGGGATAAGCTATTGCCAGAATCTGCCTCGGAGCATGGAGTTCATTTAGATAATCTTCTCGATTTCAACTTTGCAATCATTACTGTAGTATTCGCAATCACGCATGTTTTCCTTTTTTACTTCGCGTTTAAATACGTGTTTAACAAAGACAGAAAAGCTTACTACTATACGCACAGCAATAAATTGGAGCTTTTATGGACTACGGTTCCAGCTATATTTCTAGCGGTGATTGTCATATGGGGTCTTTCAGAATGGATTGGTATCACGATGGATGAAACTCCAAAGGATGCAGTTGTAATAGAATTATATCCTAAACAATTTGATTGGACAGCGCGTTATGCTGGTTCAGATTCAACATTGGGCGCATCAAATTATATGATGATTTCAGGTACAAATCCATTAGGCGTAATTACGGATCAAACGTTGATGGCTCGTATTTCTGAATTAGAGGCTGAAAAAGCGGAGTTTCAGGCTGAGTTAGATGCAGCACCTTTAGGTGGAGTCAAAGAAGAAGAAATGACTGAGAAGATTGAGAAATGGGATAGAATTTTAGAAAAGGTGAGATCCTTTAAAGATCTGGATCTAGCTAATCGTTCCCTCGGTAATGATGATATCATAGTAAAGAGTGAGTTTGTTATTCCAAGAGGTAGAGAGGTGGCATTTAAGTTTAGAAGCCGAGATGTTATTCACAGTGCTTACATGCCACACTTTAGAGCCCAAATGAACTGTGTGCCAGGTATGGTGACAGAATTTCATTTCAAACCGACCATTACTACTGATGAAATGCGTGAAAAGACGCAAAACGCTGAATTTGACTATATATTATTATGCAATAAGATTTGTGGTGCTGCGCATTACAATATGCAAATGAATATCAAAGTAGTAGAAGAAGAGGAGTTTAATAAATGGATGCAAGAGCAAAAAACCTTTGCTGAGTCAATGGCTCCTGCTGACGAAGAAGGTACCGCTGAGGTTACCACTGAAGACAATGTAATTTCAATGATCGAATATTAATAGATATGGCAACAGGACACACCGATCATCACCACGAAGAAACCTTTATTTCAAAGTACATATTCAGTCAAGATCATAAAATGATCTCGAAGCAATTCTTGATCACAGGTATGATTATGGCTGTGATTGGAATGATTATGTCAAGCTTATTCCGATTGCAACTTGGATGGCAAGGAGAATCGTTTTGGATTCTGAATTTCCTGCTAGGAGACAAATGGGCACCTGACGGAATTCTTGATCCTAACATGTATTTGGCCTTGGTTACTATCCACGGTACTATAATGGTATTCTTTCTCCTTACCGGAGGATTAAGTGGAACCTTTGCGAATCTTCTAATCCCGTTTCAAATTGGAGCTCGGGATATGGCCTCAGGCTTTATCAATATGCTGTCATATTGGTTCTTCCTAGGTTCAAGTATTGTTATGATTGTTTCATTGTTTGTTGAGACGGGACCAGCGTCAGGAGGATGGACAGTGTATCCTCCGCTGAGTGCATTGCCTCAAGCGATGCCAGGATCGGGATTGGGCATGACACTTTGGTTAGCATCAATGTCTTTGTTTATTGTGTCTTCTCTATTGGGTGGATTAAACTATGTAGTTACCGTAATTAATCTAAGAACGAAGGGAATGACAATGACTCGTCTTCCTCTAAGTATTTGGGCATTATTTGTTACCGCAATCTTAGGTGTATTGTCTTTCCCAGTTCTTTTCTCTGCGGCTTTGTTGTTGATTTTCGACAGAAGTTTCGGTACAGCATTTTATTTGTCTGATATACACATTGCTGGAGAGGTAATGGAAAGAACGGGCGGAAGTCCGATTCTTTATGAGCACCTTTTTTGGTTTTTGGGTCACCCTGAAGTGTATATTGTATTGCTCCCTGCACTAGGTATTACATCGGAGGTCATTGCTACCAATTCACGAAAGCCGATTTTCGGTTATCGAGCGATGATTGGATCAATCTTAGCGATTGCATTCTTATCGTTCATTGTTTGGGGACACCACATGTTCTTGACAGGAATGAATCCATTCTTGGGTGCAGTATTCACTTTTACCACTCTTTTGATCGCGATTCCTTCAGCTGTAAAGGCTTTCAATTACATTACAACACTTTGGAAGGGGAACATCCGATTCACCCCTGCAATGTTGTTTTCCATTTCGATGGTATCAACCTTTATCTCAGGTGGTGTTACGGGAATTATCCTCGCGGATAGTGCTTTGGATATTAACTTACATGATACATATTTTGTTGTGGCTCACTTCCATATTGTAATGGGTCTTTCGGCCGTAATGGCAATGTTTGCTGGTGTATATCATTGGTTCCCGAAGATGTATGGTAAATTAATGAACAGAAAGTTGGGTTATGCCCACTTTTGGACAACGTTTGTTTGCGCCTACGGAGTTTTCTTCCCACAACATTTCTTGGGATTAGCTGGCGTGCCAAGGAGATATTATACGAATAGCGAGTTTCCAATATTTGATGATCTTATTTCCATCAACGAAATGGTATCCATTTTTGCAATACTTGGTGCAATAGCCCAATTCATTTTTATATTCAATTTCTTCTATTCAATGTTCAAAGGACCAAGGTCATCTCAAAATCCTTGGGGATCAAATACATTGGAATGGACAACTCCAATTGATCCTATTCACGGCAACTGGCCAGGTCCTCTGCCGACAGTACATCGTTGGGCATATGACTATAGTAAGCCGGGGAAACCAGAGGATTTTGTCCTACAAACGGTGCCGCTAGAGGATGGTGAAATAGATGGTGGTGGACACTAATCTTAAATAACAATGAAAGACCCGCTTAACAGCGGGTTTTTTGTTTCACTTCATTTCTACATTTGTTTCGCAATGAATTCATTCCTTGATCCCGAATCTGAAAACCTGTCTCAATCCGAAAAGGATATCGAGAAGGTATTGAGACCCGATATGTTCGATGATTTTGCTGGACAAGATTCGGTCATTGAAAACCTTAAAATTTTTGTTCAGGCAGCTATTCAACGAGGCGAATCTTTGGATCATGTGCTATTACATGGACCTCCGGGTCTTGGGAAAACCACTCTTGCAAATATTATTGCAAATGAACTTGGAGTTGGCATTAAATCTACTAGTGGGCCTGTATTGGATAAACCAGGCGATTTAGCAGGACTACTCACAAATCTTGAAGAACGGGATGTGCTGTTTATTGATGAGATCCATCGATTAAGTCCAGTAGTGGAAGAGTTTCTCTACTCAGCGATGGAGGATTTTAATATTGATATACTCATTGATAGCGGACCGAGTGCGCGTAGCGTGAAAATTGAATTGGCACCGTTTACCCTTATTGGGGCAACCACGCGTTCTGGATTATTAACCTCACCACTAAGAGCTAGATTTGGAATAAACTCTAGGCTTTCCTACTACAGTTCTGATTTGCTGGCTTCGATTGTAATACGATCTGCAGGTATATTGAATATAGAGATCGAAAAGTCTGCGGCAATTGAAATTGCTCGAAGGAGCCGTGGAACTCCAAGAATCGGAAATGCACTATTGAGACGAATACGTGATTTCGCTCAAATTAAAGGATCTGGAAAAATTGATTATGCCATAGCTCAGTTCGGATTAGAAGCTTTAAATGTGGATACTTATGGTTTAGATGAGATGGATAATAAAATCCTCTCAACAATCATTGATAAGTTTAGTGGAGGACCAGTTGGCTTGACTACAGTTGCAACTGCGGTTGGTGAACAAGCGGGTACAATTGAAGAGGTATATGAGCCATATTTAATACAAGAGGGGTTTCTTCATAGAACTCCAAGAGGTCGTATGGCTACGGAACAGGCATACAAACACCTTGGACGTGAATACACGCAAGGTCCGCAAGGTTCATTGTTTTAAATGACGTCTACTGACCTTTTGCAACACACAAGGTCTGTTGTGGTGAAGAGTCTGGCCGATACCCTAGGTTTTACAGATTGCAGGATTGCAAGAGCTACTGAACTTGCTAAGGAAGGAAGGTATCTGGAAAAGTGGATAAACGAGAGAAACCATGGCGATATGTCATGGATTGAGAATCATTTTGAAAAACGCATTGACCCGAGAAAACTAGTTCCCGGAGCGAAAAGTATCATCGTACTTTCTTTAAATTATTTCCCAGCTGAAATTCAGAATAAGTCGGCACCAAAGATTAGTAAATACGCTTTCGGTCGAGATTATCACAAGTTGATACGGGCGAAGCTTAAACTATTTCACCAAGGTCTTAGGCAATCTTTTGGTGAGGTTCACGGGCGAGGTTTTGTTGATTCAGCCCCGATAATGGAAAAGGCATGGGCACAACGAAGTGGACTCGGTTGGATAGGTAAACACACCAACATCATTACAAAGTCGTTGGGTTCGTTTTATTTTTTAGCCGTACTCGTAGTAGATATTGATTTGGAGGCAGATGGTGAAGTAGAAGACCATTGCGGTTCATGTACGAAGTGTATAGACGCATGTCCTACAAATGCTATTGTAGAGCCTTATAAGCTCGATGCAACCAAATGCATCTCTTATTTGACTATTGAGTTGAAAGATCAACTGATTCCTAGTGAATTTGCTGGTAAGTTCGATGATTGGATGTTTGGATGCGATATATGTCAAGATGTTTGTCCGTGGAATCGATTTAGTCAACCATCAAAGGAGAATCAGTTTGATCCGAAGGATGCTATAATTAAAAACGATTGGAAGGATTGGGAAAATCTGACAGAAGCGGGCTTCGAGGAACTGTTTCGAGGTTCAGCCGTTAAGAGAACTAAATACAGTGGATTGATGCGAAATATCAAATTTCTTATTAATTCGAAAGCGCCAGAAGTCGGTGAAGACTTAGCGTGATCGCATTGTTATAAGCCCCTCCGTATAAAGCAATTCCACTATTCCCAATGGTGCCTGATGCAGGTAACAAAGAATAATGGAACCTCGCATTTAAGACCCATTTATCAGTAATCCTCGTATTGATACCTAAATTACCCGCGAGTTCGTATCGATTAAAACTCCAGACATGTTGATTTGTTGGAGTCTTACTATTTCCAACCCATTCTTGGTGGAACAGAAGAAAGCCATTGGTTAATCCAAATTCAACCTCAAAAATGCTGATATCCGTTTTTAATATGAGTGGAACATCCAAGTAATGAGGTTCAAGTCTCAATGGAAATGCAATGGGTTTAGCTTTGGTTGATCGTTCTCTACTGCCTCTGGTGGCATAATTTATCTCTATCTGAAACTTGAATCGATTAGATATTCGAGTATAGGTTCCAACACCCCCTGTAAAACCGAGCTTATTGTAACCTCCAAAATTATCTCCGTATATCTGACTGGAAACAACACCGGCTCTTAATAGACCACTGAACTCGCCTTTTCGGTTTTTTTTAGTAGCGCGCGCATCTTCTTGGCCGTAGCCGAGCAACATTGAGAAACTAAAAAACAGGATCAGACTATTTCGCCAAATGCACATGAGTCTCTTCCGCTTGAACGACTTCGGTTGTTGTAGCATTTATCAAGGCTGCCACGATATACAAGTGTTTTGCATCTACCACATTGTCTGGAACACTATAGTTAGTAGTCCAATCTATCCACTCACCCTCTGCAATTCCAGAAGCATCAATCACCGTCTCACCATAAACATTTCCGGCTGTATTCACTTTGGCTCTGACCATATGACGATGCACATACTCTGTATTGATCTTATGTGGATAGTCATCATCATTCAATCGTCCATCTTTTTGCTCGGATATTACTGAATCTTCGATACATAAAACGAGTAGTTTATACTCATCGTTGAGAGTAGTTTCAGCTTTAATACTTACCCGGATTTTTACAGTGTTATGATCTTCGCTTAAAATTCCACCAACACCCATCGCCACCAAAGGATTTGATTTATTTACTTCCGCTAGAGCAGGTTCTTGCCATTGGGCATGCGCTTGAAAAACATATTTATTTCCGAATGCTTCAAATGTTTTACGATTCACCATGGCAGATGGATAAGCATCAATTTTCGATTCGATTAATGCATGTAACTGTTCGCCATATTCGGATGACAAATCCGTTGGATAATCGGGTGGTGCAACTTCAGCAAACAGTCCTTCATGAAATGTAGCCACAATGATCTGACCTTCATGGTCTGCCTGCATCGCCAGAAGTTTATCAGTCTGCGCAGGACAACCCGTACATGAGTGCCCAGTGAATTCTTCCATGTATACTTTCTGAGTCAATGTATTTATGCCATTTGAGTCAATTAACGGATATCCATTAGCATCTACTCCCTCAATTGTATCAATATTAGTAGTTGGGGTTGTGTCAGTGGTGTCAATAGGTACAATTTCTGGTTTCTCTAATGGTAAATCCACAATATCACAAGAAGTGACAATTAGTAACGATATATAAATGAAGGAAAGACCTAATCTTCTCATAATCTTAAAAACTACTTGTAATTGTAATTGTAAATCCATTTGCTGCTGGTACGGGACGACAAACACCTCCTACACAAAATATTCCAGCACGCTGTCTTCCGTATGCTAGGCTAATTCTATTTGCGTTGTTAATGTATGCGACTTGGGCCGTTGGATAATTAACGCGGAGTGCCTTTGTAGGGTTGCCATAATTGTATTGATTTAACACAGTCACAAACCAATGTGGTGAATACCCATACTCAACCATTGCGAATGCCCAATTACCTTGATCTTGCTCTATCCACATATGCTGCAATTCTGTGCGGATGCTGTGCTTTTTGCTCACTTTGTATAATCCGTCCAAAACTCCAATGTGCGCATGTACATTCTTTCCAAGTGCTGTTCCTTGAGCCACGTCCGTATTGGCTACAAAATAGATATAACTTGTTTTTAGCTTAAATGATTTCGAGAATTTCCTGTCGATTTCAATGTTATAATCTCTATAGTAAATTTTATCTCCAAATGTCCAAAGGTTTGCTTTATATCCTTCTCTGCTAGGATCGTTTGGTAAATATACTTCTGAGTCTAAATCATTGGGTGAGGTGATTTGCTGAGTATCCAAACTGTTTATTATGGCAACATTTACTTGAATAGTAGTGCCATACTTACCCCCAAGGGCAGAACCTTTTTTGATTTTATAGATGATGTCACCTTGAATGCCAATTTCTCCAGCTGGTTGAGTCGCATAAGGATAGAGCGTTGTAGCTAGGTTATACGTATGCTGTCTGGTCAGTGCGGGTAAATAATTGATGAACAAATCGTTTAACTGTGCATCTCTATTAGCTCTAAAGTGCATATTATCAATGGATTTTGCTGTCAAGTTAATACCAAATCCTTTTTGTGAGTAAGTTGCAGATAACAGGACACCTTGACCTGCGCGATAGATATAATGATTGTCAGAATTTGGATCGTTGAACTTATAAACGTATTCACCTAAGAAGGAGAAGCCACCGTAGTTGATCTGACCACGACCCGCCCAGCTAGCCACGTTCTCAGGGTATTCGAAATTTCGAATGCCGGATGCTTCATACTTACTCACAAAGCTGCCACCAATGGTTAGCCTTAATTTCTTATCCATCAATGATTCTACTAATTCATTAATCGCGATTTCACCGTCAATCGCCCGAACATAACCCGTGCTCTTTTGCCAATAGAAACGCTGATTTCCGACTAATCCTTTAATATATAAACCTGGAATGGGATTCACCTTAACCCTGAGGCCATCAAAGGCATTATCAAGTCCTAGAGCTCTTTCTTCATAAGCTCTTAGGATCATCCCATTTCCAAATTGCTCGTAAAAGTTACCGACTGTAATGTCAAATTTCCCCTTAGAAAACTGAGCAAACCGATAAGGCGCTCCTACAGGTTGTAATCCGTAGTTATTGCTAAACCCTTGCACTGGAGGCATATAAGCTTCAATCCTGACTCCAGCCGTAAATGAGCCCTTCGTTGCGATGAAGTTACCAAAGGCATTCACACCGCTTTTTTCAGGGACATTAGGCGCACCAATGATGCTGTCCTCATTATAGGTTTGGGCATAAACTTCAAAATTTCCATGGATCTCAACTCCGTCCATGACGCCATCTTGGGAGTAGGCTATCGTTGAGGTAATTAAAAAGAGTAATAGTGTACTACAGGTTAGTTTGGTCGTCATAAGTAAGGAAGAGATCTTTTTAATCGATAGTTTCTCCGTTGGCCAATTTCTCGACTAGTTCGTGTAGCTCATCTTCATCACCGGGTGCGTAAGAATTATGCTGCCAAACAATGTGTCCATTGCCATCGATTAGAAAAGTGTGTGGCACGTTATTTACGTTCATTGCACGTTTGAAATCCGCATTTGGATCAACATATACATCATAATCCCAGGATTGTCCATCAACGTATGGTTTCACCTTATGCATATTCCGGGCATCATCGATTGAGATAGCCACCAACTTTACTCCGGTTTCTTCCACCCATTCATCAAAATCTTCGGCAATAGCATTTAATTCTCGCTTGCATGGACTGCACCAAGTAGCCCAAAAACTGATAATGATAGGATTCCCATCATTTGTAATATCGCCAGTTTGAAAACTTGAGTTATCGAGTTGTTTTACGGTAACGTCTGGTATGCTTCTTCCTTCATTCTGACAAACAGCAATAAATGATAGAAATATTAATAGAGTAGATGTAATTATGGATTTAAACATGTGTGTTGGATTAATGAACAAAAGTATAAGTTGTAAGTTAGGCTTGGACAACATTAACGGTTTGTTAAACCTGTCATTCCTTGAATTCCTATTCGGTCATATGGCAAAATACATGCCTCAATTAATGGTTATTGGAAAGAAGGTCATTCACAACACGTGGTAAGGCAGATCCAGCTTTCTCCTGCACCTTAATCAGGTTTGGAAAACTGCCGATTGAAATTTCATTCGGGTCAATCAGTATCTTCCGAGATTCCTCTTTCGCATGAAGCACCAATCCAGCTGCAGGGAATACGTTTAGACTGGTTCCCACAATTATAAGAATATCTGCAGATTGAATTATCGTTTTTCCTAATTCATACATGGGTACATCCTCACCAAACCAAACGACATGGGGACGCAGCGGACTTCCGTCATCTGCTCGATCATGAATACTTAAGGGCCCATTAACGTTATATAGCTTATCTGAATTTTTTACGCTTCGTGCCTTTAAAATTTCACCGTGTAGGTGAATAACATTCGTGCTTCCTGCGAGTTCGTGCAGATTGTCAATATTCTGAGTTACTACGACAACATCAAATTTCTTTTCTAACGCGACAATAGCATGATGTGCGGCATTCGGTTTGGATTGAAGAACTTGTTCTCTTCTTTGATTATAAAAGTCAAGGACCAGTTCTGGATTTCTCTCCCAAGCCTCAGGAGTAGCAACCTCGTGAATGTCATATTCTTCCCACAATCCACCTGAATCGCGAAAGGTTTTAAGACCGCTTTCCGCGCTCATTCCCGCACCCGAAAAAACTACAATCCGCTTCATTTTTAGATGGTTGTGCTCAAAGCTAAGAAAGCATCTAAAACTCAGGCTATCTTGACCATCAATATTCCTACATTTACGCCCCTTTGGCCAATTTATGAGAAAGATAAAAAAACAGGACGCACTTGATTATCATGCTGGAGACAAGCCAGGTAAGATTGAAGTTGTTCCAACTAAACCATATTCCTCTCAACGTGATTTGAGTTTAGCATATTCGCCCGGGGTCGCTGAGCCTTGTTTGAAAATTGCTGAAAATCCTGAGGATGCTTATAAGTATACCGCAAAAGGCAACCTAGTGGCAGTAATATCCAACGGTACAGCTGTGCTCGGTTTGGGCGATATTGGACCCTTAGCTTCTAAACCTGTCATGGAAGGAAAGGGATTGTTATTCAAGATTTTTGCTGACATAGATGTTTTCGATATTGAGGTAGATGCGACTGACATTGACAAGTTTGTTGAAACGGTAAAAGCCATATCTCCAACTTTTGGGGGTATCAATTTAGAAGACATAAAAGCCCCTGAAGCGTTCGAAATTGAGCGTAGGTTGAAAGCAGAGTTGGATATTCCAATCATGCACGATGATCAGCATGGAACGGCTATTATAAGTAGTGCGGCCTTGTTAAATGCTTTAGAGATATCAGAAAAGAATATTTCGGAAGTGAAGGTTGTGGTTAGTGGTGCTGGTGCAGCTGCAATATCCTGCATCACACTTTATTGTGCCTTGGGTGTGAAGCGAGAAAACGTTTTACTCGTTGATAGCAAAGGGGTGATAAGCACGGACCGTGAAGATTTGGATGAGCAAAAACTAAAATTTGCTGTAAAGACCGACAAAAAAACGTTAAAAGACGCCATGTCAGGTGCTGACGTATTTCTAGGACTATCGATAGGGAATATTGTTTCCAAGGAAATGCTGAAAAGCATGAATAAGAATCCTATTGTTTTTGCCTGCGCCAATCCAGATCCAGAGATATCTTATCCAGACGCAATTAGTGCAAGGAAAGATGTGATAATGGCAACAGGACGAAGCGATTTTCCAAACCAAGTCAATAATGTGCTTGGGTTTCCATTCATCTTTCGAGGTGCACTTGACGTCAGGGCAACAGAAATCAACGAAGCCATGAAACTGGCCGCGGTGAAAGCTTTAGCGGACCTCGCAAAAGAGCCCGTGCCTCTAGAGGTGATGGTGGCTTATGGTGAAACCAACATGGCATTTGGCACGGAATACATCATACCCAAGCCACTTGATTTTAGATTGATTACTGCGGTAGCTCCGGCCGTTGCTAAAGCGGCAATGGATAGCGGTGTGGCCAAGAATCCGATTAAAGATTGGGATAAATACCGAGTGGATTTGGACAGAAGACTTGGGCGAGACAATAAGTTGATTCAAAGCATCACCCAAAGGTCTCGCATGGATCCAAAGCGTGTCGTTTTTGCTGAAGCTGATCATTATAAGATTTTGAAGGCGGCACAGATGACTCGAGATGATGGAGTTGCTATCCCAATTTTATTAGGAAATCGCGAGCGCATCCTAAGTATGATGCAAGAGTTTAGTTTGGATCTGGAGGATATTGAAATTATTGATTGTCGTCACAAGGACGAAGAGGATCGCAGAAATAGATACGCGGAAGCATTTTTTGATAAGCGAAAACGTAGAGGGTTTACTTATCAAGAGGCAAGAAAGATTATGCGTGAACGCAACTACTTTGGCGCTGCCATGGTCGAAAGCGGTGAAGCAGATGTGTTGATATCTGGCCTTACTCGAAATTATCCAGCCACGATTAAGCCAGCATTGCAAGTAATTGGAACAGATCCGAAGGTTAAGTCAATAGCAGGAATGTATGTGTTGCTAACGAAATCAGGTCCATTGTTTTTGGCTGATACCACTGTTACATACAACCCAACTGCCGAGCAATTAGTTGAAATAACTGCCTTAGTTGCGCAAGCTGTTGAGCGATTTAGATTAAAACCGCGCATCGCGATGTTGAGCTATTCAAATTTTGGAAGTAGCGAAACGGATGAAACAGTGAAGGTTCGTAATGCAGTCAAAATGCTGCATGAAAGATTCCCCGATATGATAGTGGATGGAGAGATTCAAGCAAACTTTGCGCTCAACAAGGAGTTGCTGAGTGAAATGTTCCCATTTTCTAAACTGGTAAATCAGGACACAAATGTTCTGATATTCCCCAATTTGGAAGCAGGAAATATCGCTTATAAGTTGATGCAAGAGATGGGTGTAGGTGAAACAATCGGCCCAATCCTGCTGGGAATGGACAAACCTGTACACATCCTACAACTTGGAAGTTCGGTTAGAGAAATAGTTAATATGGTCACAATAGCGGTGGTTGACGCACAAACCAGATAAGAAGCACGGATGTTTGAATATATTTCTGGAAAGTTTACTCAAAAAACACCCGCTTACGTTGTAGTCGATGTATCAGGTCTTGGATATATTGTTCAGGTAAGTTTAAATACATATACAGATATTTCAAACGAAATTGAGGGTTCGCTTTTAACACATTATAGTGTCAGCGTAGATGTCCGTTCGGGGGAGAGTAAACACCAGTTTTTTGGATTTTCAACAAATCTTGAAAGAGACTTATTTCGCAGTCTTATCACCATATCGGGTGTGAGTTCTGGAATTGCTCATATGATCCTTTCTGCATTTAAACCATCTGATTTACAATCAATTCTTGCCAATGGAGATGCCAAGACTCTGACAACGGTGAAAGGTGTTGGGCCTAAGTTGGCGCAAAAAATTGTCGCTGAACTTCGCGAAAAGATCGTCAAAGCGGAACTGGAAGGCGATAAATTGGAATCCGGGGGCAATAGTTTAAGACAGGAGGCGTTATCTGCGCTCACTGCATTAGGATTCGATCGAGGCAAATCGGTAAAAGCTATTAACGACATAATTAAATCCGCCAATCCTGACTCGGTAGAACAACTGATTAAAAATGCTTTAAAGCAACTGTGATAAGATCTATTTGAAGTTTCAGAAAAGACATATTGCTATTATCCTTTGTTGGGCATCGTTTTCGATGCCTTTGATGATTTATGGACAGACAGATAGTCTCTTATTTCCATTTGAAGATACCCATGACCCATTGGAAGAAGATGGGCGTAAGATTTATGGTAGTAATCCGAGCAATGTAAAGACGGAATTTGAGTACGATCCGGAATCTAGTAACTACGAGTATAAGCAGTCAATGGGGAGTCTAAATTATAGGCCACCTTCCTACATGTCTTTTGACGAATACAACGATTACGAGAAAAAGAAGTCAATGAATGACTATTGGAAAGAGATCCAGAAAGAATCAAATGAAGATGAGGAGTCCGAAGATGGATCGACAGGCAGTGCGTTTAGGCCAGCAATCAACGTAGAAAACGAAGGCTTTGATCGAATTTTCGGAGGAAATACGATTTCAATTACCCCCAATGGTTCCGCTGAATTGACATTCGGAGTCAATAGTTCGAAAACCGAAAATCCTGCTATACCTGTTAATCAGAGACGCATTACCACTTTTGATTTTCGACAAAACATCCAATTAAATGTGATTGGAAATATTGGAGAAAAACTCAAGATTCAAACCAACTATAATACTCAAGCAACATTTGATTTTGAGAATCAAATGAAATTGGAGTACACGGGTTATGAGGATGAAATCATTCAAAAGATTGAATTAGGGAATGTTTCGTTGCCTTTGCAGAGTTCGCTAATAACAGGTAGCCAGGCCTTATTTGGAGTGAAAAGTGAGTTGAAATTTGGAAGGCTATACGTTACATCGGTTTATTCACAACAGAAGAGTGAACGTAAAAATGTGAGTACGGAAGGCGGGGTCCAAGAGGTGGAGTTTGAGGTTAATGCGGATGAATACGAGGATTATCGTCACTATTTCCTGAGTCATTTCTTTAGGGATATTTATGAGAGAGCTCTCGCGACACCTCCTATCATAAACTCTAGTGTAAATATTACCAGAGTTGAGGTGTGGGTTACAAATACGAACTTCAGCACAGAGAACACTCGAAATATAATCGCCTTTCAGGATTTGGGTGAGTCACGAAGAATTTACAACGAGGCATTTGCGGGACCAAGTGTATCAAATAGCCCAGCCGCTAACGGACAGAATAAGGTTTATAAAAACGTATTCCAGGAACCTTCGATTCGTGAGTTTACTCAAGCCTCTCGTACCCTCGAGGGACCAAACTTCAACCTTCAGAGCCGATTTGATTATCAAAAGGTGGAACTGGCGCGTAGGCTCGAACAAGGACGGGACTATACCTACAACGCTCAACTTGGTTATATATCGATGACTCAAGAGATTCAGCCCAATCAGGTATTGGCAGTTTCCTTTGAATATACCTATAACGGTCAAACCTACCGAGTGGGTGAATTTTCGAATGACCGAACAGGCAGTGATGCGCTCGTACTTAAAATGCTTAAAAGTTCCGAGTTGAATACGCGATTCCCAATGTGGGATCTGATGATGAAAAACGTCTATTCACTGGGTGCTTATCAACTTAGTTCTACGGGATTTGAATTAGGCATTTGGTATCTCGATAAAAAGAAAGGAATTGATATTAATTATATCCCTGAACCATATCAAGGTTTGAACGACAGGCCATTAATACAAGTGATGGGATTAGACAGGATTAATAATAACAATGCTCAAGTTCCAGATGGAATGTTTGACTTTCTGTCGAGTCCACAAATTACGGTGAACCCCTCAAATGGAAGGATTTTCTTCCCGGTATTAGAACCTTTTGGTTCGGATTTGAGAGAAACCTTGATGGATATTACTAAGGATGAAAGAATTGCCTCCAATTATGCCTTTGATTCCCTCTATACCAACACTCAAGCAAACGCCCAATACAACTATCCAGCACTGAATCGATTCTCTATCAAGGGAAAATACCAATCATCTAATAGCTCTGAGATAGCGCTAAATGCCTTCAATGTGCCAGAGGGATCGGTCAGGGTTACGGCCGGTGGTCAAACTTTGGTAGAAAATCAGGATTATACTGTAGACTACACTTTGGGGCGAGTCAAGATCATAAATGAGGGCTTACTTGAATCTGGAACTCCAATTGACGTTTCTTTAGAAAGCAACTCAACGTTTGCGATTAATAGAAGGGCCATGTTCGCTTCTAGATTGGATTATAAGGTTTCCGACAATCTCAATTTTGGTGGAACATTCATGAATTTGAGCGAACGTCCTTTGACTCAAAAGGTCAACTATGGCGATGAGCCAATCAACAACACAGTTGTCGGACTTGATGGAGCATTTTCAACAGAGTCAAAATTTTTGACTTCGATGGTTGACAAAATTCCATTGATTGATACGAAGGAAATTTCAAATGTCTCGGTACAGGCTGAGGCAGCAAAACTGATACCTGGCCATTCAAGGGCAGTTGGACGGGAAGGTAATTCATACATTGATGATTTTGAGGGAAGTCAAAGTACCATTGACTTGCGGTCACTGCAATTGTGGTCTTTGGCTAGTACACCGCAAGGCCAAGCATCTGAATTTCCTGAAGCCGTCAGTAACGATCTTACTTTTAATAAAAATAGAGCTCGTTTTGCTTGGTATGTGGTGGATCCATTGTTCTATAGAGCTGACAACACAACACCTGATCACATTAAAAACAACGATGAATTATTGAGAAATAATTTGATGAGACAGGTGACTGAAAAAGAAGTTTTTCCAAACAGACAATTTTCTTCTGCGAGTGCTCCTCAAACATTTCAGATTCAGATGTTCGATATGGCATTTTATCCTGAAGAGCCCGGGCAATATAATTATGATGTAGATCCAATTCCGAATGTTACCGCTGGTCTTAATTCGGAAGGAAATCTGGAAGATCCAGAATCTCGGTGGGGTGGTATTATGCGTAGAATCGATCAAACTGATTTTGATGCAGCGAATATTGAATTCATTCAATTTTGGATGATGAATCCATATTCAGAAAAGGAAACTGAAGGATTCCCAGGTCATCCAGATCACCAAACAGATGGTGACTTGTATTTCAATATTGGAAATATTTCTGAGGATGTTTTAAAAGACGAATACAAGAGTTTTGAAAATGGATTTCCGTCAAATGAAAACGCTAGTGAAGATTTAAGCGACCCTTCACAATTATCCGTCTTTGGCAGAATCCCTGAAGGACAGCAAATCGTAAATGCATTTGCAAATAATCCGGCAACGAGAGAGTTTCAAGATGTTGGTTTAGAAGGATTGAGAGATGAGGAGGAACGCGTCTTTTTTGATAGTACATACATCACCCCGTTGGTCAATAAATTTGGACAAGGATCACCAGTCGTGCAGCAATTTCTTGAAGATCCATCACACGACAACTATAACTTCTATCGGGATGATGATTATGACGCACAGGAATTGGACATCCTTCAGCGATACAAAAAGTACAACGGATTAGAGGGGAATAGTCCAACTTCTGAGCAATCGCAAGAGTTGAATGCTCAGGGATATCCAACCAGTGCATCGCCAATTCCGGATGCTGAAGACATAAATCGCGATAATACTTTGGATAATGTTGAGAGTTATTTTCAATATAAGGTAGACATTTCTGAGGAGGCGTTAAGCGTGCCTGGTCGTAATTACATAAATGCCATCGTACCTGGTGAGCCACAAGGTGCAAATGAAGAGCCGGTAGACTGGATTCAATTTAAAATTCCAATTCGCGAATTTGAAAAGCAAGTTGGAAACATTCAGGATTTTCGATCCATACGGTTCATGCGGGTGTACATGAAGGGCTTCGAAAAACCGATCTATTTAAGATTTGCTCGATTAGAACTGGTAAGAGGTGAGTGGAGAAGATATACTGGAGATTTAGATGAAAGAGGAGATGCCATCGCTGACGACCCAGATATTCAATTCAACATTGGAGCTGTTAATATTGAAGAAAACGCTGAAAAGGAACCCGTAAACTATGTGTTGCCACCACAATTGCAACGTGAGATTCAGGCTGGATCACCAAACTTAGCGCAACAAAATGAGCAGTCGTTGGCACTTCAAGTGCAAGGTCTTGAGGATGGAAAGGCTCAAGCGGCTTTTAGGAATATTACGATGGACATGCGTTCCTTTAAGAAAATGCAAATGTTCATTCACGCTGAATCTATGCCAGAGTGTGATCAAATTGATAACGATGACATCCGGGTGTTTGTGCGTGTGGGTACTGATTTTACAGAAAATTATTACGAATACGAAACTCCGGTTACTATTACTCCAGATGGTTTTTATGATAACAATTCAGTATCGGATCAAGAACGAGTTTGGCCTCTTGAGAATAACCTTGTAATCAACTTTGAGGATCTTTTTGCCACCAAAAGAGAACGGAATGAATTGTTGAATGAAGGCGGTAGCGTGCTTCTAAATCAGAGGTACGAGCGTGCCTTGGAGGCAGGAAGGAAAATTGTAGTGGTTGGTAATCCAAACTTGGCTGACGCACGAGTTGTAATGATAGGTGTTAGAAATCCTGCACAAAAAGGGAATCCTCTGGATGATGGAATGCCAAAGTGCGTAGAAGTCTGGGCAAATGAATTAAGGTTGACTCATTTTGATCAGTCTGGAGGTGAGGCAGCAATGGCCCGAATTTCAGCGAATTTGGCGGACTTTGCGAATGTTAGCCTAGCTGGAAAAATCACTACTCCTGGTTGGGGTGCACTGGAATCACGAGTAAGCGAACGACAGCGCGAGACGATCACCAATTTAGATGCGAGTGCTCAGGTGCAGTTAGATAAGTTTATTCCAGAAGATGTTGGCTTGAAAGTGCCAATGTTTGTGGGCTATTCAAACAATACGAGTACACCGCAATTTGCTCCAGAAGAACCAGATACTCCGATGGATGTCTATTTGGATGAACGCACAAATGAAGAAAGGGATAGTTTACTGGACATATCGCAGACCATTACTGAGCGTAAGAGTTTGAATTTTACGAATGTTCGAAAGGAAAAAACGAGCGAGGGTAAAGCACACTTTTATGATGTGTCAAACTTGTCGGCAACATATGCATATACAGAGCTTAGGTATCGTGATTTCAACACGGAATACGACTACACTAAGAATTATCGAGGAGGATTAGCTTATAGTTTTTCTAATAGCGTCAAGCCCATTGAGCCATTTAAGAAAATTGGTTTCGTCAAGAAATCAAAGTACCTAAGGTTGGTACGAGATTTCAACTTTTACTTGGCTCCTAAGACCATTGCCTTTAGAAACGAGTTTGACAGAATGTATGGCGAGCGAAAGATTCGAAACTTAAATCCTGAGGCAACAGTATCGCAACCACCATTTGTAAACAAGTCCTTCAATTGGGATAGAACATACAATTTGTCATACGATTTAGCCAAAGCTATAAAGCTAGACTTCAGTGCAAATAATAGGGCATTAGTCAGAGAATATGAAGGACAGAGAATTGAACGGGACGCCACTGCATTGAATGATCTTGAAGACCCTGAAGGTGATGGACTTGGGGGTTATGTGATCAACCCTGAGAATGGTCAAAAAGTGTATAGTTATGAACTACACCGGGACTCGTTAATCTCTAGTTTGAAACAGTTGGGTCTTACAACTAATTACAATCATAGCACCAGTGTTTCATATAATGTTCCGTTGAGCAAGATTCCATTACTGGATTGGACCAGTCTCACAGCAAGATATACAGGAACTTATGACTGGCAGCGAGGTCCTCTATTAGAAGATAATGTTGTTGATTCCTTGGGTCATACCATATCGAATGGACAGCAAATTCAGTTGAATGCATCTTTAAATATGCTAAGCCTCTATAATAAGGTGCCGTATTTAAGGGATATTAATCGAGGCAGGAAGTCTAAAGGAAAACCTAAGCAGAAAAAGGAGATTGCTTCGGATAAGAAAACGAAGTCGATGGATGACGGTAAGTCTGAGGATGAGGAAGAAAAGGACAAAAAGAAACGTGATCCGCTGATAGTTAACTCTATCCTTAAGGGCCTTATGAGTATCAAGAGTGTTTCGGGTACGTATAGCCTCAATAGAGGAAACACCCTTCCAGGGTTTGGCGGTCAACCTAACTACCTTGGTTTAGATAATTCTGCTGATAGAAGTTATGGATATGAACAGGATGTGTTTAACTATGGATCACCAGGGCTGGGTTTCATCTTTGGACAACAAGGCGATTTCAGTAATACATCCGAGCATTTTGCCGACTATGCTGGAAATGAACAACGATGGTTAGTTGCGAACCCTAATATCTTTAATCCTTACCTAAGAAGTAAAAGTGAGCAGTGGAATTTCCGAGCGAGTGTTCAACCGATGAAAGATCTGAGAATTGATTTGACTGCTAATGAGAGTGCTTCGCAAAACTGGACAGAATACTGGCAATATGATCCATTAACGGATGAATGGGATGAAGGCAATACGAGGCTCGAAACAGGGAATTACAGTGCTTCTATTATAACATTAGCAACAGCTCTCGAAAACATTGACTCATCAAATTTTACGGTTTACAATCAATTTCTGGAAAATCGATTGGTCGTTTCACAGCGTTTGGGAGAACAAGCGAATATTTCATCTACAGATCCAAATGGCTATACCACAGGCTACGATAGCGCTCATCAGGATGTGTTGATTCCGGCATTTTTCGCGGCATACACGGGGCAAAGTGCTGGTGATGTTAGTACAAATCCACTGAAAACTTTAATGCTTCCAAATTGGAGGATTAACTACACTGGGCTTAGTAAAATTGAGTTTATGAAGAAATACTTCAAGACCTTTAGTATCAATCACGCCTATCGTTCTACCTACACGGTTGGAGGTTATCAAAAATCTCAAGCTACTCAAGATACTTTTGAATTCAGCAATAGAATTCAACCAGAATACATTATTTCTCAGGTGAATATATCCGAACAGTTTTCGCCTTTGATCAATTTCGATATGACTTGGCAAAACAGTCTGCTTACTAGGTTTGAAATAAGGCGTGATCGTAATATAATGTTGAGTACGACCAATGGTCAGATTACGGAGATTGGTAACGTTGAATATATAGTAGGATCTGGCTACACTTTAAATCAATTGAAACTGCCATTCCCAATTCGTGGAAATACGGTGACCAGTGATCTGATTTTACGAGCTGATTTTAGCATTAGGAATTCCGAAACCATCATTCGGAAAATTGTTGAAGACGAAACTCAAGTAACCGCTGGACAAACGGTTTATTCACTTAAAATCACTGGTGATTACTCGCTAACAAAGGCCTTGAACTTAAGGCTGTTTTATGATTGGGTAGCCAATAGGCCAGCCATTTCAAACTCATTTCCAACATCAAATATCAACGCTGGGTTTAGTCTGCGATTCACGCTTTCAGGATAAAAGTGAATTATGCCATTTATCTAAAAAATCAAGCCATATATTTGACCCCAAACAACCTATTGAATGAATATTCCAGCAGACCTTAAATACACAAAAGATCACGAGTGGATCAAGGTGGACGGTGATGAAGCCACCATTGGCGTTACAGATTATGCCCAAGGAGAACTTGGAGATGTTGTGTACGTAGAAATTGAAACAGAAGGCGAGACCCTTGATAAGGAAGAAGTGTTCGGAACAGTGGAGGCTGTTAAGACAGTGTCAGATTTGTTTATGCCAATTAGCGGAGAAGTTGTGGCTGTTAATTCAACTTTGACTGATGCACCCGATACTGTCAATTCGGACCCTTACGGAGAAGGTTGGATGGTGAAGGTGAAAATGAGTGATCCATCGCAATTGGACGGTTTGTTATCCGCAGAAGATTACAAGAGCGAAATAGGAGCTTAATATGTTTCTAAGGCACAACGCCCTTGGTATTGCTTGGGCGTTATTCATTTTTGTGCTTTGTGCTTTGCCTGGTAGCCAGTTCAAAGAAGCAAAGCACGAGCACTTGGATAAAGTCATTCACGTGACGTTGTTCAGTGTTTTGTTCGTATTGCTTACAGTTGGCTTCATAAAGCAAAAGCTGTTTCCATATCTTAGAAGACATGTCAAATTAAAAGTTTGGCTTGGTTGTCTTGTGTACGGAGTCATAATTGAACTCCTACAAGGGAGTCTATTCATCGAACGATCGGTGGAAATAACGGACATTTTCGCCAATGCAATCGGAGCCTCGGTAGGATTGGGTGCCTTTCTTTTAATCTACGGTAGAGGGTCATATTCGTGACCGAAAAATAATTCAGTGCAAATTTTAACGTTAAGGCTTAGTAGAAACGATTTCTACTGACTATTTTGGTCGCTTCAAATCCACAATAAAAAGATGGAAATAAAGAAAAGCACAGATGCAAATCTGGAAAACAAAAAAGGAGTCTATTTCTTAATTGGACTATTACTATCTCTAGGAGTAGTATTGGTCGCATTTGAATGGACGCAATACGAAGGTGATGTCGGTTCTTTGGGAGAACTTGACATTGTGTTAGATGAGGAAGAAATGATTCCGATCACACAACAAACACCACCGCCTCCGCCACCACCGCCACCCCAAACAACGATTATTGAAATCGTTGAGGATGATGAAGAAATTGAAGAGGAATTGGAAATTGAGGACACAGAAATGGATGAAGACGATGTTTTTGAGATCGTTGATATTCCAGAAGAAGTAGTAGAAGCACCGCAGATTTTCCACATTGTGGAAGAGCAACCAGAATTTCCAGGAGGTCAAGCAGCCTTGATGAACTGGTTAGGTTCGAATACAAAGTATCCAGAAATTGCAAAGGATGCGGGTATTACAGGAGTTGTATATGTTCAATTTGTAGTTCGTGAAGACGGTAAAGTAGATCCAAACGATATTACAATTTTAAGAGGCGTGCACCCTGCGCTAGACAACGAAGCAAAACGAGTTGTGAAAAATATGCCGACTTGGAAACCTGGTCGTCAAAGAGGTAAAGCGGTGGCTGTTTATTACAAACTACCTTTCCGCTTTAATCTGAAATAAGGTAAAAGAATGTTTTATTAAGCCTCAATCTAATGGATTGGGGCTTTTTTTATGTCCGAAAACGATCAGCATCCTACCGTATTCTAATCCTGACTAATTTGAAATACTAGGATGAAATAAGTATGAGTTTCAAGTTGTAATAAACATTACAGCTATGAAGTATAAAAGAGAAAAAGGAACTCCAGAGAAATTGTTTTTAGGATTGGTAATCGGACTTGCAGGGTCGCTTTGCATGTTAGAATATGGCAAGCCTCTTGCAGCTGTTTATATTCCAAATGGTGACATCGGAGAAATCATTGATTTTGCAGATGAACCTGTTCGTATAACCCTACCTGAACCGGAGCTGCCTGAATATGTTGAACCTGAAAAGGTGAATGATCAGTCCACCGAGTTAAACATTGTTCCAGACGAAGTAGCAACTCCAGAGAATAACAATACTGATCCATTCGAAGAGTTTCAAGTAAATGATTCGGGATTGTATATCCCTGATTTCGTTTCAGAGCAGGAAATCATATTGGATATGCCCTTCGTATTGGTGGAGCAAAAACCAATTTTCGAAGGACTCGAAAGGTTTTTAGGTGAAAATGTGAAGTATCCACCTAGGAGGAGAGATGTTGGTGATCAAGGTTATGTGGCAGTACAATTTACCGTGACCCATACAGGGGCCATTGATAAAGAAAGTATTAAGATACTAAGATCACCACACCAAGATTTCACCAAAGAGGTAATGCGAGTAATGAAGAAAATGCCTGATTGGGAACCAGGCAAGCAAAGAGGAAAGCCAGTAAACGTAACTCACACCTTGCCCATTCGGTTTAAGCTAAAGTCTTAAAGAATCATCCCTGCACCGACCGTTTCATTGGTGGCTTCATCTATTATGATGAGGCTTCCAGTGTTGCGGTTTCGCTGATAGCGGTCAGTAAACAAAGGAACCGTAGTGCGAATTTTAATTCTCGCAATGTCATTCATGTTTATAGTCTTGTCATCTTCCAACTTGTGTAAGTTATTGATGTCAACCTTGTATCTGATTTCCTTTACGATGCATCTCGCGTCTCTCGAGGTATGCTTGACAGCGTATTTTCCGTTCAGCTGAATAGGGCGCTTGCTCATCCAACATACCATCAATTCATGATCTTGTGTATCGTCAGGCTGGTTGTTCGTGCGCACAATCATATCACCTCGACTTACATCAATATCATCCTCAAGAATTACGGTACAAGACATGGGAGGAAATGCCTCTTGAATTTCGCCATCATAGCTGTCAATTTTGGCAATCTTTGACGTGAATCCTGACGGTAATACAGTTACCTCATCTCCTTTTTTCAATACACCACCAGCAACTCGTCCGGCATATCCTCGATAGTCGTGAAACTCTGCTGTCTGAGGGCGAATAACAGTCTGAACTGGAAATCGGCCATCCACTAAGTTTTCATCACTTCCAATGTGAACGGTTTCCAAGGTATAAAGTAGTGTGGCTCCTTCATACCAATCCATTTTCTTAGATCGATCTACCACATTATCTCCGAATAATGCGCTTATCGGAATATATCGTATGTCATTTATTTCCAGTTTGCTGGCAAAATCCTCGATGTCAGATTTAATTTCCTCATATCGCTCTTGAGAATAATCTACTAAGTCCATTTTATTGATACCATAGACCACGTGTTTTATTCCTAGAAGTGAAGCAATAAAACTGTGCCTAGAAGTTTGCTCGACCAGTCCGTGACGAGCATCAACAAGGATAATAGCAAGATTAGCCGTGCTTGCACCCGTAACCATGTTACGAGTGTATTGAATATGCCCAGGGGTATCTGCAATGATAAATTTACGCTTGGGTGTGGCGAAATATCTATAAGCCACATCGATTGTAATTCCCTGCTCGCGTTCTGATCTTAATCCATCGGTCAACAAGGCAAGGTTAACCTCTCCTTCACCGCCAATTCTTTTACTGGCTTTCTCAACCGCTTCAAGTTGATCTTGGAATATGGCTTTACTATCGTATAACAAACGACCGATTAAGGTGCTCTTGCCATCGTCTACGCTTCCAGCTGTAGTGAAGCGAAGTAGTTCCATATCTAAATATCCAGCTGTAGTTGTATCACTCATATCAAGTGTCTTATTCGAGTTTTATGTTGTGATTTGGTTAGAAATAGCCTTGTTTCTTTCTGTCTTCCATGGCTGCTTCTGATCGCTTATCATCTGCCCGTGTGCCACGTTCTGTAGTTCTTGTGGCTGCCACCTCTTCAATGATTTTCTCAAGATTATCCGCTGGAGATTCAACAGCCCCAGTGCAACTCATATCGCCAATCGTTCTAAATCTAACCACTCTTTTTTCAACCTTCTCCTCAGGTCTTTTATTCATGTATTCTCCATCTGCGTAGATAACTCCATCGCGCATAAAAACATCTCTCTCGTGCGAGAAATAAATCGATGGAAGTTCAATGTTTTCTGCTAAGATGTACTGCCAAACATCCATTTCAGTCCAATTACTGATAGGGAAAACTCGGAAGTTTTCACCCATGTGCTTCATTCCGTTAAAAATGTTCCATAGCTCTGGACGCTGATTCTTTGGGTCCCATTGTCCAAATTCATCTCTATGTGAGAAAAAACGCTCCTTGGCACGAGCTTTCTCTTCATCGCGTCTGGCTCCTCCCATACACGCGTCAAACTTATTTGATTCAATCGTCTCTAATAGAGTAACAGTTTGCAGACCGTTTCTACTTGCATTAAATCCCGTCTCTTCAATCGCTTTTCCCTCGTCAATACTTTGTTGTACTGAACCAACGATAAGTTCAACCCCATCCTTTTCAACCAATTGATCTCTGAATTGAATGGTTTCTGGAAAGTTGTGTCCAGTGTCAACATGAACCAATGGAAAGGGAATCTTGCCTGGGTGGAAAGCCTTTTTTGCCAGGTGGTAACAAAGAATTGAATCCTTACCTCCCGAAAACAGAAGCGCGGGATTTTCAAATTGTGCCACAACTTCGCGAATCACATAGATGGCCTCTGATTCAAGTTCTTTTAAATGTGTCAGATTGTATTTCATGATGGTATCTTAATCAGTGGCAACAGCTTTTCGTATAGCTCTTCGCCACATTCTTCAATTGATTTGTCTTTGGTCTGAATCTCAATTTCGGGATTAAAAGGTGCATCGAATGGAGATGAAATTCCTGTAAAATTTGGAATTTGACCCGCTCTTGCTTTGGCATACAAACCTTTCACATCGCGCCTCTCACACTCCTCGATCGGAGTATTAATGTACACCTCTAGAAAATCAGCCTCTCCAATTATTATCTTGGCTTGTTCCCTTATCTCGAATGTAGGGCTGACAAAACTGTTGATACAGATAATTCCTCCATCTAGGAATAGCTTCGATACTTCTGCAATCCTTCGGATGTTTTCGTGGCGATCAGCGTCATCGAAGCCTAGGCCGGCATTCAACCCAGCCCTCACATTGTCTCCATCCAAGAGCTTGGAAAAGAAGTTGTTCTCCAATAATTTTCTCTCTAGAAACTTGGCAAGAGTGGTCTTTCCAGATCCGCTCAATCCTGTCATCCAAACCACCTTAGCGTTTTGATTTAGGAAACGCTCTTTTTCTTCACGAGAAATGATCTCGTCAAATACACTGTACACGTTGTTTCCTTCGTCCTTCATTCTTAAGCGTGCAAATGTATATATCCTAGGCTGCTTTTGTGCTCAAATAGCCATTTGCTTTGTGTGTATTCATAGTTTTGACCCAATATGAATGCAGCGCAATTGCTTGTCGGTTTTAAACCAACGCCCGTTGATCTTTTGGGCGTTAATGATCGGATTACACGAATCAAGTCAAGGAGTATCAAATCTGAAGCGAAGCTTCAGGGTCTTCAGATGGCATTGAATATGATTGATTTGACAACGCTGGAAGGCGCTGACACTCCAAATAAGGTTCGTCAATTGTGTTATAAGGCAATGCATCCTCATGATCAGATGAATGGTATTCCAACGGTAGCAGCGGTGTGTGTGTTTCCAACTTTGGTCCGAACTGCCAAAGAAGCATTGAAGGGTTCCAATGTGAAAGTGGCTGCCGTTTCAACTTATTTTCCAAGTGGTCAATCTACGATCGAAATCAAATTGCGCGAAACCCAATATGCAATTGGCGAAGGGGCTGATGAAATTGACATGGTCATTTCAAGAAGGGAGTTTCTTCAGGGTAACTTCGAATATGTGCTGGATCAAATTATCCAGATCAAGCAGCTATGTCATAAAAACAAGGTTCGTTTGAAAGTCATTCTGGAAACAGGCGAAATTGGCTCATTGGATGAGGTTCGAAAGGCGAGTGATATTGCCTTATTGGCTAATCCCGACTTTATAAAAACGAGTACTGGAAAGATTGGCCAAGCGGCCAATATGCAGGTTACACTAGTTATGCTTCAGGCTATTTGGGACCACTATCAAAAAACAGGAGTTCAGGTCGGGATGAAACCTGCCGGAGGCATATCCGATGCAAAATCGGCCTTGCATTATTTAATGATTGTGAAAGAAGTTCTCGGACCAGAATGGCTGTCCAATAAATGGTTTCGATTTGGAGCTAGTCGGCTAGCAAATGATGTTTTAATGCAATTGGCAAAACAGGAATCTGGGGTTTATCAGGCTCCTCAGTATTTCTCAAAAGACTAACTATGGAAGATTGGAATTTAAGTCCAGCACCTGAAAGTGCTTCGCATATTCAATTGAAAAAGCAATATGATCTCTTTATTAACGGTACGTTTCAAAAGCCAAACTCAAAGAAGTATTTCGCCACTATCAATCCTGCAACCGAAGAGATTATTGCAGAAGTAGCGGAAGCGAATGTTAAGGATGTGGATTCAGCCATGAAAGCTGCTGCCGAAGCGCATAAAACTTGGAGTAAACTTTCGGGAGCCGAACGTGGCAAATACATCTATCGCATTGCACGAATGATTCAAGAAAAAAGTCGGGAGTTTGCGGTGATTGAAACCTTGGATGGTGGAAAACCCATTCGAGAATCACGTGACATAGATGTGCCACTCGCTGCTGCACATTTTTTCTATTATGCCGGTTGGGCAGATAAGCTGGACTATGCTTTTCCTATGAGAAAACCGCAATCTTTGGGTGTTGCAGCTCAAATAATCCCTTGGAATTTCCCTTTGTTGATGGCAGCCTGGAAAATTGCTCCGGCATTAGCTTGTGGTAATACGGTGGTATTGAAACCTGCGGAAACAACCCCTCTCACAGCGTTGAAATTAGCTGAGGTAATTCAGGAAGCTGGATTGCCTGCTGGGGTGGTCAACATCATCACTGGCGCTGGCTCGACTGGTGCTGAAATGTGCGCTCATCCCATCCCCAATAAACTGGCCTTCACTGGTTCTACTGAGGTAGGAAAGTTGGTTTATAAAGCAGCACTGAACGGCAACAAGAAGTTAACCTTAGAATTAGGAGGAAAGGCAGCAAACATCGTTTTTGACGATGCAGCTATCGAAGCTGCGGTGGAAGGTATCATCAACGGAATTTATTTCAACCAAGGGCATGTGTGTTGCGCTGGATCACGTTTGTTCGTTCAAGAGACGGTTTATGATGAGGTTTTGGCCAAATTGAAAAAGCGAATGGACATGTTGATCGTTGGCGATCCGATGGATAAAAACACGGATATCGGAGCCATCAATTCTAAAAACCAACTGCAAACCATAGAACGTTATCTGAAAATCGGAAAAGAGGAGGGAGCAGAGATTTATCAACCAACATGCAAGCTGCCGAAAAAAGGGAATTGGTGTCCTCCTACATTGTTTACCAATGTGGCACAAAGCAATCGAATCGCCCAAGAAGAAATATTTGGGCCCGTTTTAGCCATCCAGACTTTCAGAACAATTGAGGAAGTAATCGATAAAGCAAACAATACCCCTTATGGATTGTCAGCCGGAGTTTGGACGGATAAAGGATCGAAGATTTTTCAATTAACCAAGGCTCTCAAAGCCGGGGTGGTTTGGGCAAACACCTATAATAAGTTCGATCCTACAAGTCCGTTTGGGGGATATAAGGAAAGTGGTTTTGGCCGTGAAGGTGGAATTCATGGTTTGGAGGCATATTTAAAATTTGAGGATTAACCGAAATGGGCGCAAGGTTTTGCGGTAAAATATTAAGAGAATGACTAGACTAAATATTCAAAAGACTTACAAATTGTTCATTGGCGGGAAATTCCCAAGGACTGAATCTGGTCGGTTCTATTCAATTAACGATTCGAAAGGTGAACTCATCGCTAATATGTGCCTCTCATCTCGAAAGGATTTTCGTAATGCGGTAGTAGCTGCTCGAAAAGCACAAAGCGGATGGGCAGAAAAGACGGCTTTTAACCGTTCGCAGATTTTATATCGTTTGGCTGAAATGTTAGAAACACGTTCTAAATCATTTGTTGATGAAATGGTTCTTCTTGGTTTATCGAAAAGGAAAGTTGAGAAAGAGCTTGAAAAGTCAGTCGATTGTTTGGTTTATTATGCGGGTTGGTGCGACAAATACACGGCTCTTTTCAGTTCGGTTAATCCAACCGCTTCTTCACATTTCAATTTTTCCGTTCACGAACCCACTGGCGTGGTAGCAGCAATTGCTCCCGAAGTGTCTCCGTTGTTGGGATTGATTTCAGTCATAGCCCCTGTCATCACTGGAGGAAATAGCGTGGTGGTTTTGGCTTCCGAAAAATTAGCAACATCATCCATCAGTTTTGCTGAGGTAGTTCAAAATTCGGATGTACCTGGAGGAGTGATTAATATCCTGACTGGAAATTTGGCTGAATTGGCTCCGCACATGGCTTCTCACATGGATGTGAATGCAATAGTGACGGCAAGAGGGGCTCTAATTAATGGATTGGAGAATGAAATTGTCTCCAATGTAAAACGCAACTATGATTGGTCTAAATCAATTGATATTCATAATCCCTATAAAATTCTAGATACTCAAGAAGTGAAAACTACTTGGCATCCGGTTCAGACAAGCGCTGCGAGTGGCGGTGGATATTGATTTGATTTGAAGTTTTCATCTTTTCTCGAATACCTACCATTGCACTCATGAAATTCGAACGACTTCTTATTGAGGCCTCACTGAAGGCTGGTGAAGAAATCATGAAGGTTTACGCCCGTGATTTTGATGTGGAAACGAAAGCAGACGAAAGCCCGCTTACAGAAGCAGATAAGAATAGCCACTTAGCCATCATGAGTTATTTGGAGCAAACAGAGCTTCCAATACTCAGTGAGGAGGGTAAGCACATGGAATATTCAGGTCGTAAAGAATGGAGTCAGTTTTGGCTTGTAGATCCACTAGACGGAACAAAGGAATTTGTTAAGAAAAATGGCGAGTTCACTGTGAATATTGCCCTAATTGAAAATGGACTACCGGTGTACGGAATCATATATGCTCCAGTTCTGAAGAAGTTGTTTGTTGGAAACGTAGGCATTGAGGCTTGGATTGCTGAAAATGTTGAGTTTGATAGTTCTGTGGAAACTATACTAGAGAATAAAATTTCCATTCCAAAAATGAAATCAGCCGAACCGTATATAGTTGTGGCTAGTAGAAGCCACTTTAGCCCCGAGACTCAGGATTATGTGGATAAATTGAAAAAGACAAAAGGTCAAATTGATTTTGCGTCTATGGGATCTAGCCTTAAAATTTGCTTAGTGGCTGAAGGTGTAGCCGACATTTATCCACGCTTTGGTCCTACGATGGAATGGGACACTGGAGCAGGCCATGCCATAGCGAAGGCAGCAGGTAAAATGGTGACTGACCATGTTACTGGAGAAGAGATGAGGTACAACAAGGAGAATTTGTTGAATAACTGGTTCATTGTTGAGTAAGGGCTAGTTACCTTCGCCTCCATGTCAAAAGTTGCATTAATCACTGGAGTTACTGGTCAAGACGGTGCCTATCTTGCTGAGTTATTATTAGATAAAGGCTACACGGTTCATGGTGTCAAAAGGCGAAGTAGCTTGTTCAATACTGAGCGAATTGATCATCTTTATCAAGATCCGCACGAGAAGAATAGAAGGTTTCATCTACATTATGGAGACCTAACGGATAGCACTAATTTGATTAGGATTGTCCAGGAAACGCAACCTGATGAGATATATAATTTAGCGGCTCAGAGTCATGTGAAAGTTTCTTTTGAAACACCTGAGTATACAGCCAATTCAGATGCTTTAGGTACACTCCGCTTACTGGAGGCAATTCGAATATTAAAGCTAGAAAAGAAGACAAAATTCTATCAAGCATCAACCTCAGAATTGTATGGATTAGTTCAAGAAGTGCCTCAGTCTGAGACAACGCCATTCTATCCTCGCAGTCCTTATGCTGTGGCTAAGCTATACGCTTATTGGATATGTAAAAACTATCGTGAGGCGTACGGGATTTTCGCAAGTAATGGAATTCTGTTTAACCATGAATCTCCGCTTAGAGGAGAGACATTTGTCACTAGAAAAATTACCCGAGCTGTCGCAAAGTATAAACTTGGATTGCAGAAGAAGTTATTCCTAGGGAACTTAGATGCAAAGCGAGACTGGGGGCATGCTCAAGATTACGTAGAAGGTATGTGGAGGATGCTGCAGCAGGATGAAGCCGATGATTTTGTTTTAGCTACAGGTAAAACAATTCCTATCCGGGAGTTTGTCGATTTGTCATTCAAGGAAGTTGGTGTTGAAATCCAATGGAGTGGTGAAGGGATTAACGAAAAAGGAAAGGATAAAGCGACAGGTGAAATTGTGGTAGAGGTTGACCCAAAATACTTTAGACCAACAGAGGTCGATTTATTGATTGGCGATCCTTCAAAAGCTAAAGAGAAGTTAGGCTGGGAAGCAACTAGAACAGTTGAAGAATTATGCCGTGACATGGTAAAGGCAGATCTAGAAAGATTCACCAGAGACAAGCATCTGATGGATGCAGGTCACGATATTATTCAATCCCAAGAATAGTGAATGCAAATAGCCGCATATATGTTGCTGGGCATCGCGGGATGGTTGGTTCAGCCATTGTCCGAGCTTTGAAGGACAATGGATTTAGTGAAATCATAACTAAAACCTCAACTGAGCTAGATCTCACTAATCAGTCGGATGTAAACTCCTTTTTTAAAGAAGAGAAGCCTGAATTCGTTTTTATGGCTGCCGCCAAGGTTGGGGGTATTGTTGCGAATAACACGTATCGAGCCCAATTTCTCTATGAAAACTTGATGATTGAGTCAAATGTGGTTCACTATTCACACGAACATGATGTGAAGAAAATGCTCTTCCTTGGGTCTAGCTGTATATATCCAAAATTGGCACCGCAGCCATTAAAGGAGGAATACTTGCTGCAAGGCTATCTCGAGCCAACTAACGAGCCATATGCTATTGCTAAAATCGCTGGAATCAAGTTGGCGGAGAGCTATCGACATCAATATGGATGCAATTTTATATCGGCAATGCCGACTAATTTGTATGGGCCAAACGACAACTATGATTTAAAGAACTCTCACGTTCTTCCTGCCTTACTCCGTAAGTTTCACGATGCAACTATTAATAATAAGGATCAAGTAGAGATTTGGGGTACGGGTTCTCCTCGTAGAGAGTTCATGCATGTAGATGATTTAGCAGATGCCTGTGTTTTCTTAATGAAAAATTATGATGAGTCTCAATTCGTGAATGTTGGAGTTGGCAATGATGTTTCCATTAAAGAATTAGCTGAAATTGTAGCTGAGGTCACTGGTTTTGGCGGTGAATTGAAATTTGATACCTCAAAACCGGATGGAACTCCACGTAAGTTGATGGATGTGTCCAAGCTACATTCGTTAGGATGGAGGCATAAGATTGAGTTAATGGAAGGGGTGAAGTCTGTTTACGAAAGCGTAAAAGATTCAAAGGAGTTTGCTATTTCAAACTAAATTAGCCGAATGCTACGACTAATACTGACCACGCTTTTCGCTTCTTTTTTGAGTGTCGCTGTCGGTCAGTTTGTGCTCACTCCAATTAACCCAGAGCAGAGTGCATTGGTAGATGCCTGCATAGCAAAGTCTGATCAACGATCTGATTTTGGAGTTGAACCTTATTTATTGGAAATGAAATTGCTCGATTCAATTTTTGATGCTGATACCAAAAATTGGGAGCGCAGGGAATACAATAGCTGGGTCATGCGTAAGTTGAAGAATGAGCACTTGATAGAAGTGCATTCCGATGATTTTCACTTGCAAGGTGATGCAGCGTTTAATTTAGAAGGTAGTAACTACTTGGATGCTCAGGGTCGCAGAGCATACACTAACACTCGGGGTTATGTCTTTAATGGAACGATCGGGAAAAGGATTTTCTTTCACACCACTTTTTTTGAAAATCAATCCATATTTCCAAACTACATGGATAGTGTAGTTTCTGATAGAGGTGAGTTTAATGAAAAAGGCGGTTCAAATTTTTTATCTCGTGGGTCAGTGCCTGGTTATGGAAGATGGAAGTCGTTTACTCGATACAAGTCCAGTTATGATTATGACTACACCTTAGCTACTGGGTCATTTGGAGTAGTGCTAAATCGACATAGCTATTTGCAGTTTGGTCATGAGAAACAATTCGTTGGCCATGGTCATCGCTCGTTGCTATTATCGGATGCCTCATCGCCATTTCCATTTTTAAAAGCTCAAATTGGGTTTTGGGATAACCGAATTACCTATACAACCACTTACGCAGTTTTACAATCATTAGAACGTATTTCGGACAAAGGCTATGCGAACAAGGAGAATACATTTAAACGGTTGGGGGCTAGGTTCAGTTATTTGAGTTTTCAGCCTTCAGGATGGTTCAGTTTTGGCTTGTTTGACGGCACTACTTGGACATGGAGAAAGAATAGTAGTCCAGGCAGCATTGAATACTATAGCCCACACGGTTGGTTATATACAGGTAACGGAATCCGAAACCATATTACAGGCCTAAATGGTCAAGTTACGCTGTTTAAAATGTTGCAGGGATATGGACAGTATGCCGTAAATATTAAAGGCAGTGGTCAAGCTGCTCAAGTGGGTCTAAGGCTTTTCGGTCCTATTCGAAATATGAACCTAAGGATAGAATATAATAAGGTTGGCCAAGGGTTTTATTTCTATGCCGAAGATTCAACCAACACGACTCTCATTGATGAGCCATTACAAACGGGGACCAACGCATTGGACTATTATCAGCACAACGATTTGATGCTGGGACATCCAATTGGTGTTGCCCTTGATGAATTCATTATTAAAATGAATTACCGCTTGAGAGACGTATTTGCGAATACCTCGGTTAACTATATAAAACTCAACTCGGTTTCTAACCCAAAGACAATCCTGAACATTAATGTAGAGGCTGGTTACATTATCAATCCAAAATCAAATGCGCAAATTGTAGCAGGTGTAATATATAGAACTGAGACCGGACCTGGGAGTCCTGAGCTTTCAACGAACTATCCGTATATAGCTTTTCGTACTAATTTGTTTAACCGATATATGGATTTTTAGACATGGTAAATATTCTACTTTCATTTTTCACGGCACTTCTTGTTTCTATATTGTCATTTCCATCATTGATAAAAGTGGCTTACTTGAAGAGACTTGTTGATGAGCCAGGAGAGGCGAGAAAGCTGCATTTTCGAAGAGTACCGACTATAGGTGGGATCATAATTTTCGCAGGCACCTTATTTTCATTTTTGCTTTGGTATCCGTTTGATGAAATCTGGGATGTCAATCACTTAGGTCGTGCTTTGCGAGACTTTCAGTACATCGGTGCAACCATGATCATATTGTTTTTCATTGGGATCAAAGATGATATCATTGGAACGGCACCTGTTAAAAAGCTCGCTGGTCACTTGGTTGTTGCTTTTATCTTGGTAATCATGGGTGATATCCGAATTACCAGCATGCATGGCATATTTGGTATACAGGAATTGCCAGAATGGGGCGGAATATTTCTTTCAATTTTAACTTATACTGTAATTGTTAACGCAATCAATCTTATCGATGGCATAGACGGATTAGCTGGTGGACTAGGAGGGATTGCATCATCGGCTATGGGTCTTTGGTTCTATTTTGCAGGAGCATATGAGTATGCCGTGCTTGCTGGCGCTCTATCAGGATCGCTCATTGGATTTTTAGTTTACAACTTTTCACCAGCCAAAATCTTTATGGGTGACAGCGGCTCATTGACCATTGGCCTGGTGCTATCCGTGTTGGCGATTAAACTCATTGAATACCCTGTTGATTTAGTTCCAAATGAGCTAATTCAAATATCAAAACCGGTATTTGCAATGGCCGCTTTAGTGTATCCACTTACAGATACATTGAGGATTTTCATATACAGGATCGTTCGAGGAATATCTCCCTTCGCTGCCGATAAAAACCACATTCATCACCGTTTGATTGAACTTGGATTGGGACATAGAAAAACGGTTTTGCTCATATATGCGGCTTCTATATTCATGATTGCACTTAGTACGAGTATTCATGAAAGACCCGGTGTTGTTTTGATTATTACCGCGTTGGTTGCGTTGGTGATTTCTCAAATTCCTGGGGCGCTCGTAATGATTAAAAATCGCAGGAAAAAGATAAGTTGAGAATAGCTGTTGCCATATCAATCGCTTTTATTTGGATGGGTATCCTTCAATCCCAAACCACGTTCGTTCCGTTGGATTGGCACTCTTCATGGAATGTTGAGAGGCAACTGGATACCAATGCCACTAACTTTCATCCAGAGATTAAACCCCATAGTGCCTGGTCAGTAGATGCTTTTAAATTAGCCATGCCCACACGGGGAAATCAATTCGGAAGCAATGGTGAAGCGCGTCAAATAGGAACAAGTTTTGCTGAGGTGTCGCCACGTATAAATGCTACTGGTTTTTACCAATCGGGATCGAAAAAATCGTTTGGGTTAGAATCATTCATTGGGGCAGGAGTGTTTGCTAATTACAAAGACAAATTCAAGCTGTCCGGTGACATTCTAGCTGGTTACAATGAACCAGTGAAGTACTTAGATGAAATTACAGATAGTTTGAATGTTGTTCCAGGATATGGGCCCGCTAACAGGCAAGGCGGGTACGGTTTTAATCAATCTACATTCACTCTTTCTTGGAAGCCTGGTCGATTGGTTGAATTGCATGCGGGTAGGGGGAAACACTTCATTGGTGAGGGATATCGGAGCCTATTTCTTAGTGATTATTCTGCTAACTACAATTATTTGCGCACTGATGTGAGCGTTTGGAAGCTGAAGTACATGGTCTTGTTCAATCAAATGAAATCGGCTCAGGGATATCCGAATGGAGTATCGCCACTCAGTAACAAATACTCAACCATGCATTATTTAAGTCTCAACATCACCAAATGGTGGTCTGTTGGTGCTTTTGAAGCAGTGGTTTGGGAGTCTGAAGATTCAGTTCAAAATAGAGAATTTGATATCAATTACTTAAACCCGATCATTTTCTTTAGACCGATTGAATACAGCATCGGATCCTCAGATAACAGCTTATTAGGTTTTTCATCCACCATTAGGCCAGCGAAAGGATTAACCCTTTATGGACAATTTATGCTGGATGAATTCTACTGGCAGGATGTGGTTGCACCTGTTTACGCAAAATTGAATCCTGACTCAGCTATTGGTCTCGGATCTTGGAGAAACAAACAATCCGTACAATTTGGCATCAAATACCATGAATTAGGGGGATGGAAAAACTCCACGATTCTGGCTGAAATGAATATTGTGAGGCCTTACATGTATAGTCATGGAAATACAAACCAGAATTACATGCATCTGACTCAGCCTTTGGCGCATCCACTTGGGAGTAATTTTGTAGAATGGATACTTATCAGTGCATGGCAACCCACGTATAATTGGAATTTAATGCTGAGGACTACATATTCTAGAAAGGGGTATTCAACAACTACCAAACACGCTGGTGAGGATCCAAATATTAGTTCAGCCTATTTGTCAAACGCTACAGAATTTGGCTATTATTTACTTCAAGGTCAATTGGTGGATGTGGCCAATATTAGATTAGAAACCTCCTACACTTTAGTCCAAAGTTGGAATTTAAGGGCAGAGGCTTCAGTTCACTATCGATTAGAACGCTCTACCAAGGCAACTAAGGATATTGTAATATTCAGTTTGGGTTTACGTACTGCTTTGTGGAATGAGTATCGCAACTTGTAATCGCATCATTTTTCATTCATCGGCTCGAAATCAAGCACGACTGAATTCATGCAAAACCTCTTATATGTGGGTGCCGGACCGTCATCAAAAATATGCCCTAAGTGGCCATCGCATCTTCCGCAGACCACTTCAGTTCTGATCATTCCATGAGATGTGTCTCGAATGTATTCAACGCTATTTTTACTTACCGCCTCAAAAAAACTTGGCCAACCACATTGACTCGCAAATTTTGAATCGGAAACGAAGAGGTGATTTCCACAAACAGCACAGTAATAACTGCCCAAGCCTTCGTGATCCCAGTATTTACCCGTAAAAGCTCTTTCTGTTCCTTTCTGACGTGCAATGTAGTACACGTCTTCTGGTAGCACGGATTTCCATTCTTCATCGCTAACATTCAGCTTTGAAGTGTCCGTTCGAGAATAATATGGGTTCTCTTTTTTGATTTCGCTCATTTGTTCAGTGTTCTTTGAATCGACTTCCTGACCGCATCCAATGACTGGAATCAAGATTGACAAAAGGATGAAGTGATAATGAATTTTCATAAGTCTTGTTGAAGACAACGGACTTAAAGCCTTTCATTGCCTTTGTGCAGTGTGTAAACAGCCATGTCTAGAAACTGTTCGCGATGGAAGACCCGATTTTTAAAATGCGCCTCTTTAACGAAGCCTGCTTTTTCCAGCAAGAAGATAGCCCCTCTGTTGTCCGGAGCCACTTTTGCTTCAATGGTTAAAAGGTTCATTTCAGTTATTCCGAATCGGAGTATTTCTTGAAAAGCTTCTTGTGCAATCCCTTTTCCCCAATAGTAGGTGTCCATTTCACCGCCTATTTCAGCGTGCCTATTTATCGGTTCTATGGAATTAAATCCACATGTACCAATGCATTTATTGTCATTACGAAGCATGGCGGCCCAACCAATTCCTTGTTTATTTACATAGGCTTTCGCTGTTCGATCGGCTAAATCATTTCCTTGAATTTCATCCATCATCCTAGGCCTTGGAATGAATTGGTTGACTCGATCGTTCGATCTCATTTTATAAATTGCCTTTCCATCCGAAATTCGAATTTCTCGAAGTGTTAAACGATCTGTTTTTAGAATCGGAAAGGAATCAAATACCTTATTGTTGAATGACATCTTGTACGTTTAAATCCTGCAACATAGATTCAAAAATACGCTCATAGGTGTAATGCTCATTTGACAACTTTCTTGCCGCTATGGCCAGAGAATGAGCCAATTCATAATTGCTTAAAATGTTGATAACATGATTAGCGAATTCTGAACTACTATCTGCGACTAGAGCCTGCTCACCATCCTTAATGTCTATACCCTCCACACCTATTTTGGTACTCACGATTGGAAGTCCTCGATACATGGCGTCAAAAGTCTTGATCTTCATGCCGCTACCAAACCTGAGCGGGATAATGGCACAAGAACAATTTGACATTTCTGCTCCGATGTCATCAACATAACCTTTGTACGTGACGCCTTCAGTTTGTCTCATCCTTGTCATTATATCCTGATCTGCGCCCGTTCCGCAGATGATTAATTCAGCAGAAGATATGCTCTTCCTAATTGAAGGCCAACATTCTTTTAAGAACCAATTTATTCCATCTTGATTAGGCATCCAGCTTAGAGTTGCACCAAAAAACACCTTATTTGTGTTTGCCTCTAATGCAATGGCTTCGTCATTTAAGAATTGATCATTTCCTAAGTGGTAGGTTAATCGAAATTTTGTTGGCTCTATTATAGATTCATTGATAAGAGCTTCTGAATCATTCGGAGCGGCAAAAGTAAATTTGCACTTATTGATGACCCACCGTTCGAAAAGCTTCACCCGATCTGCTTCCCAATCGAGCACCCATTTTTTTAGTGGATTTTTCTCGAGTTCAGCATAATCCTGCCATAATTTAAATTCTGCATTATGGCTGTGATAAATGGTTTTTGGAACAAGTTTTTCAGGAATCATTTCAAACATCTCGAGATGATCGATAATTACAATTTCAGTTTTTTGAATTCCCCAGTTTAACATGGATTCAAGTCGTTTTGAATAGACCCGAAAACTGTTGAACGTTGGAAACTGCATGGTAGCCATGAACCAATTAAATGGTGTTCGTTTTCTAAATGCACCAAATACTTGAACACTTTTAATACCAGTTTCCCTCTTAAGTGTGTTGAGTGATTCAACATCATCTGCACCATGGGCGCATACTAGATTTACCTCGAAACGAGTACTTAAAAACTGAACAAGGCGAAACGTTTTTATTCTCCCACCACTATTTGCTGGCCAGGGAAGTTCAGTTGTTACAAAAAGCAGGGATGGTTTTTTTTGCACGATAGGTTGGCTACAAACCAAAATCAGATTTGATCTTATCCACCATGTTTAATTCTTCCCATGGGAAGAGCTTAACCGTGCAAGAGATTTTTTCACCACTTCCGTTTACAAAAGTTTTGGTTTTAGTTTCAGTCACTCTACCCATATGTCCATAGGCAGCAGTTTCGCTATAAATCGGTGTCCTAAGCTGGAATCTTTGCTCAATGCTGTATGGACGCATATCAAAGAGATGGCCCAACTTTTTGGCTATGTCGCCATCGCTCAATGAAACCTTGCTTGTGCCATACGTGTTAACGTATAACCCAACCGGTTCTGCAACTCCAATTGCGTATGCTACCTGTACTAAAATTTCATCGCAGATGCCAGCAGCAACTGCATTTTTCGCAATGTGTCTTGTCGCATATGCGGCTGATCGATCCACCTTGCTTGGATCTTTTCCGCTAAAAGCTCCACCACCGTGTGCACCTTTTCCACCGTAAGTGTCGACAATAATCTTCCTTCCAGTTAACCCAGTATCACCATGAGGTCCTCCGATTACAAATATTCCAGTAGGATTTACATGATATGTAATGTCTTCTGTAAAAAGCTTTTGGATGTGGAGAGGCAGTTGAGCCTTAACTCTAGGTACAAGTATGTTAACTACATCGGACTTAATTTTAGCCAGCATAGTGCTAGAATCCGACCAATCATCGTGCTGCGTTGATAGCACAATAGCCACAATTTTTTGTGGTTGATTGTCATCGCTGTATTCAATAGTTACCTGACTCTTACTATCCGGTCTCAAATAAGTCATCTCCTTGCCAGCCTTGCGAATTGCTGCTAATTCGATTAGGAGCTTATGGCTTAGGTCGGCAGCCAAAGGCATATAATTATCAGTTTCGCTCGTTGCATAACCGAACATCATACCCTGATCGCCAGCACCCTGTTCTTCCTTATTCGTTTTATTAACTCCTTGGTTTATATCAGGGCTTTGCTCATGAATAGCGGAAAGTACTCCACACGACTTTGCTTCAAACATGTACTCGCTTTTTGTATATCCTATTCTAGATATTACATCACGAGCAATGGTTTGCAAATCTAAGTATGTATTGGTTTTGACTTCACCAGCAAGCACCACCTGCCCGGTTGTGACTAAAGTTTCGCACGCCACTTTTGATTCTGGGTCAAAAGCTATGAAGTGGTCTACCAATGCGTCAGAAATAGCATCAGCAACTTTGTCTGGGTGTCCTTCTGACACAGATTCAGATGTAAATAAATAGGGCATGGACTGATTTTTTTGTCTTAAGCGTTCAAATGTAAAAGTTGATACTCACTTTATTCAGCAAATAGTTCTTTTTTGAAACTATGTGTCAGAAGTGAGTCTTTTAAAGACATCTTCAAGTTTGTCTTCTTCTTTTTGAATGGTCAATACGCTGAGTTTATTGTTTACAGCAAATTCGAAAATATTTGGACGTATATCGACATCAGAATCGCTTCCCAAAAGCCAGGTCTTATCGTCTAACTTTTTCACGTCACTGACATTTTTAATGTTGCTCAACAGATTCACAGCAATAGTAGAATCAAATTCAACTCTAATAACTTGCTTGATTTGTGTAGATCGTAGGTTCTTGGATTTATCGTCAGCAACGATTTTTCCATGATTGATTATGATTACCCTGTCGCAGATCGCATCCACCTCTTGCATAATATGTGTGCTCAGCATCACCGTACGCTCCTTGCCTACTGTTCGAATCAAGTTTCGAATTTCCACTATCTGATTGGGGTCAAGACCCGTGGTAGGTTCGTCAAGTATTAACACCTCGGGGTCGTGTATCATGGCTTGGGCTAAACCTACTCGCTGCCTATATCCCTTACTTAAAGCACCAATTTTCTTCTTGCGTTCTAAGGTCAATCCGACCTGTTCAATCATTTCATCGACCCGATTCTTTCGATTTCCAAGCTTATGTATTCCTGCAATAAATTCGAGGTATTCACGCACATACATATCAGGATAGAGGGGGTTGTGTTCAGGTAAATATCCAACCTTTGATTTAACCTCCATTGGATTCTCGGCAACATCAAACCCACATACTTTCACACTGCCCGCTGATTGCGGTATATAGCAAGAAATAATCTTCATCATTGTTGATTTTCCCGCTCCATTTGGACCTAAAAAACCGATGATATTACCTTTTTTGATTCCAAAACTTACATCATCAAGCGCACGTTGCTCTCCATATAGTTTTGTAACGTTAGAAACCTCTATCGACATAAGGCGAAGTTAATTAGTCTGTCTATTGAATACATGGGATTATTACACAATTTAGGAACTGACTATTTATAAAGTGTAATCCTGAATCGCTCTTCAAATCCAACAGCACCTTGAACTCCCCCTGAATGAATGAATAAAACGCTGCTGCCTTTCGGAAAAAAACTGGTTTTACATAATGATTCGATGGCCAACATAACCTTACCGGTATAGATTGGATCCAGCTTAATTGAGGTTTTTAGATAAAATGTTTGGATGAAGTTGATTAAATCTGGAGTCCATTTTGCGTAACCCCCAAGGTGAAAACCATTCAAAATCGTTGCATTTGGGCTTAACTCAAATGTTTTATCCATTTTGATGATGTCACTCAATAAGTTTTCGTGTTTGTGAATCGGAATTCCAATAATTTTTTGCACCGATGGCGCTGCTTTTACGAGGCCCGCAAAGGTGGTTCCTGTGCCCATTGCACACACTACATAATCATATTTACTAGTTCGAGAATCCAGCATTTTCATAGCTCCATCGATTCCAAGCAAATTTGCTCCTCCTTCAGGAATGATGTGCGAGCTTGGGTATTGTTGTTTTAATGAATTTATATAGTTGGGGTCATTTTTTGACTTGTATTCTTCTCGTGATATAAACTTCAACTTCATTCCGCAGCACTCAGCATAAGCGAGGGTCGGATTTCTATTTGAAGGCGCCTCGCCTCGGATTATGCCAATAGAGTTTAAGCCATGTTTCTGACACATAGAAGCCGTAGCCGCAATGTGATTTGAATAAGCACCGCCAAAGGTGACTATGGAGTCTAGTTTATTTTCCTCGGCAAATTCAATGTTTCGTAACAATTTGAAGAGTTTGTTTCCACTGATTTTAGGATGAATCAGGTCATCTCTTTTCATATGTATAGTTAACCCATCGTAAGCAGGCCAATCAATCGGCTGAATATCTGATTTGGGTAAAGTAATTTCCATTTCAACGGTAAATAAACAAACATGGTTTTAAACCATTTCTATTTCATGTTGTTTATCTCAATTAATCCTTCGATCAAAAAAGAACGATATGTTTGACGGCATGAGTGGTATTGGAAATCGATCAAAATTGGCCCAAGAGGACTATTACATGAGCGAGGACGGATATTTGGTTTTCACGGAGAAATACCATTTGAAACGAGGCTACTGCTGTAAAAGTGGATGCAAACATTGTCCTTTTGGATACGACAAGCGAACAGGCAGGTTCAAGAAATAGTCAAAACTCAACGATCATTTCCGCTGCTATTGACTCAATTGCCATCTTTGGTTTTTCTTTCAAAATTGATCTATGTCGAAATCACTCTTTAAGAAAGCAATTAAAGTTGGAATTCCAGCGAAATTGCCCATGGCGAAAGCCTTAGATCCTAACCAAAGTCATGCTCCAAGACGAAAGGAAATCTTATCATCTGATGAGAAAAAGCTCGCAATTCGCAATGCTTTAAGATATTTCCCTGAGGGGTGGCATCAAGAACTTGCAGTTGAGTTTGCGCAGGAATTAAAGGACTTCGGTAGAATCTACATGCATCGTTTTCGTCCAGATTATGAGATGCATGCTCGATCAATTGATGAGTATCCTGGGCATTGTCAGCAGGCAAAAGCAATCCAATTGATGATTCAAAATAACTTGGATCCTCGTGTTGCGCAGCACCCACACGAATTGATAACTTACGGTGGGAATGGTGCTGTGTTCCAGAATTGGGCCCAATACTTACTTACAATGCAGTATTTGAGTGAGATGAAGGAGGATCAGACATTGGTCATATACAGTGGTCACCCAATGGGCTTATTCCCTTCGCATACGGAGGCTCCAAGGGTTGTAGTAACCAATGGTATGATGATTCCAAATTATAGTAAGCCGGATGATTGGGAGAAGTACAATGCATTAGGCGTTACTCAATATGGACAAATGACTGCCGGTAGCTATATGTACATAGGCCCGCAAGGAATTGTACATGGAACAACTATCACTGTGCTCAATGCATGTCGAAAAATTGGTGGAGGAACCGATGGGAGGCTGTTCGTTACTGCTGGTTTGGGGGGTATGAGTGGCGCCCAGCCAAAGGCAGGAAATATTGCTGGTGTTGTAAGCATCACTGCCGAGGTGAATCCAGCTGCAGCATATAAACGACATGAACAAGGATGGGTTGATGAAGTAATTGAGGATGCTGATGAGGCGATTAAAACAGCATCAAAATGGATCAATAAGAAGGAAGCACATTCGATTGCGTACTTAGGTAATATTGTAACCCTTTGGGAGAAGCTGGTCGAATCCGATGTTAGGGTAGATTTAGGTTCAGATCAGACCTCCTTACATAACCCATGGGCGGGAGGTTATTATCCTGTACAACTAGGTTTCGATGAGGCGAATGAGCTGATGGCCACAGATCCCGATCGGTTCAAAAGTCTTGTTGAAGAATCTCTAAGAAGGCAGGCTGCTGCTATTAATACGCTTTCTGAAAGAGGCATGTATTTCTTTGATTATGGAAACGCGTTTTTGCTAGAAGCAAGTCGGGCAGGCGCGGAGGTGATGGCCGCAAACAAAATTGATTTCCGTTATCCTTCTTACGTTCAGGACATTCTTGGTCCGATGTGTTTTGATTATGGGTTTGGTCCATTTCGGTGGGTATGTACTTCTGGAAATTCCGAGGACTTGGCTGCAACGGATAAAATTGCTTGTGAAGTTTTAGAAAAGATTCGGAAAAAGTCACCACCGGAAATTCAGCAGCAGATGGCGGATAATATCAAATGGATAAAAGAAGCTGGTCAGAATAAAATGGTGGTAGGTTCTCAAGCTCGCATTTTATATGCAGATGCTGAGGGTAGAATAAAAATTGCCAAAGCATTCAATAAAGCGATTAAAAAAAGAGAAATCGGTCCTGTTGTTTTAGGACGAGATCACCACGATGTATCAGGGACGGACTCGCCTTTTAGGGAGACGAGTAATATTTATGATGGGTCTCGATTCACTGCAGATATGGCTGTTCAAAATTTTGTTGGCGATGCCTTTAGAGGTGCTACCTGGATAAGTCTCCACAATGGCGGTGGAGTAGGATGGGGTGAAGTAATAAACGGTGGCTTTGGAATGTTGTTGGACGGTACAGCAAATGCGGATCGAAGACTGAAGATGATGCTTCATTGGGATGTCAATAATGGAATTGCAAGAAGAAGCTGGGCAAGAAATGAGGAAGCAATCTTTGCTATTAAGCGGGCGATGGAAAATGAGCAGCGACTGAAGGTGACTTTGCCACATTTAGTAGATGATCAAATCATTGAAAACCTTTAGAAAATGGATATTACGGTAGAGATTTCCATGTACCCCTTGCGTGAGAATTATGAGCCTGCCATTGTTGAGTTCATTACTAATATAAAGGGAATAGAAAACTTAGAAGTACGAGTCAATCCGACTGCTACTCACATTTTTGGTCCATATGATTTAGTAATGGACGCCTTGAAAGCGGAAATTGCAAAATCGTTTCATAAATATGGAAAGGCCGTCTTTGCTGTGAAGTTTTTAAATGGGAACCTTAGTGAGTCATTAGATGGAAAGAACCTCTAAATCGGTCATTATCAATAATAAAATTCTGATTTGTTTATTATACTTTTGCAACTTGAAAAATTGAATGAGGTTAATTTCAGCCAATTTCAACTCTAAAGATTGATTCATGGATAATACATCGGAAGATCAGGACAATCAACTTTCTAGGAATGGTGGGGGCGATAAGAAGCTAGTAAAACTGGCAATTGTTGGTCCTGAGTGTTCTGGGAAAACGACACTAGCTAAAGCATTGTCGGAAGCTTGGAACGAACCCTTTGTGGAAGAGTTTTCAAGAGAGTACCTCGAAGCGCTTGGAAGAAACTATAATCAAGACGATATTCTCGATATAGCCAAGGGGCAACTAGAACGTGAATATAAGGTGGCCGATGATTGCAATCACTTCTTGATTTGCGATACAAACACACTCGTTTCGAAGGTTTGGGCAGAAGTGAGATTTGGTAGAGCCCAGAATTGGATTGAACGTCAGTTTTTGGAAAAGCCATATCAACTATATATCCTTTGTGGACATAAAGGGATTGAATGGGAATATGACGACCTTAGAGAAAATCCAGACGATAGGCAAGATCTGTATGATCACTATCGTAAAGCTCTTGTGCGAGCTGGTAAACGGTTCTTAGAAGTAGAAGGAACCACCGAAGAACGAATTACTAAGATCAAAAAAGTCCTCAAAAGGCAGCGTTTACTTCCTAAAGAAGTGGCTGCTTGATTCAGATAAAACCAATTAAAAACCCCGACAAAATAGTCGGGGTTTTTTTATGTGAAATAGTTTAGTTTCGCCACAACTAACTGGGGTGTTTCGTTTTTTCGAGACTGAGATCATACCCATTGAACCTGATCAGGTAATGCTGATAAGGGATGCTTGATAGCGATGTCCTACGCTAAAAGAAGTGCCGCAGTTAGCCTAAAGATACTGCGGCATGAAAAGAATATTTCTACTCTTCACCATTGTTTTATTGAGCCATTTTGTCAACGCACAAGTGACCATATTGGGCACAATTACCGGTCAGGCTGGAGAACCCTTGGTGGGAGCCTCTATTTACATTTTAGATTCGCGATTAGGTACAACTTCGAATAGTTCTGGTTTTTATAAACTCAGCCTGGCCGAAGGGACTCATATACTCGGAGTAGATTATATTGGATACAAGAGTACTATTGATACAATTGCTTTATCAGAAGACATGTCTAAGGATTATCGACTCAAGATAAATCCCTTTTTAAGCGATGAATTCGTAGTGGAGGCCACAAGGGCTAACAATAACTTGCCATTCACATTTCAGGATATATCAAAAGAAGAAATTGAACAGAACAATTTGGGACAGGATTTGCCGATTTTGCTTAATCAAACTGTCTCCGCTGTTACTACCTCTGATGCTGGAGCTGGAGTAGGATACACTGGAATTCGAATTAGAGGTAGCGATGCCACAAGAATTAATGTAACAGTCAATGGCGTTCCAATCAATGATGCAGAATCTCATGGTGTATTTTGGGTAAATATGCCTGATTTTGCCAGCACAACAAATAGTATCCAGATTCAAAGAGGAGTTGGAACTTCTTCTAATGGAGCTGCGGCTTTTGGGGCAAGTATAAATCTTCAAACCACTGGGTTTGATAGCACTGCATTTGTAGAATTCAATAATAGCTATGGTTCATTCAATACTCACCGACATAATGTGATTTATAATTCTGGTCTGGTCAGTAAACATTTCAATTTTGAAGGTAGGTTGTCTTACATAGGCAGTGACGGATATATTGATAGATCAGCATCGAACCTCCGATCATATTATGTTGCGGGAGGTTATTACCGCAAAAAGCTCATGATCAAGGGAGTTGTATTCAGCGGGAAAGAGATTACTCAGCAAGCTTGGTGGGGTACTCCGCAATCGAGAGTTGAAGGAGATGATGCGTCCATGATCGTTCATGCTGCCAACAATGGGTTGTCCGAATCACAAACTGAGAACTTGTTATCTAGCGGCAGGACTTATAATTATTATACCTATAAAAATGAAATTGATAATTATACTCAAAGTCACTATCAATTAATATCAGGGTTTCAAATAAATCAAAATCTTTACTTAAACATTACAGGCCACTATACACGAGGCTTGGGATTCTTCGAACAATTCAAAGAAGATGCTGAGTTTAGTGATTTCGGATTGAATAGTCCAATCGTTGGAACCGATACATTCACCAATTCCAATGTTGTCGTAAGGCGTTGGTTAGACAATCATTTTTACGGAGGGGTTTATTCATTGCAATATGATAAAGGCATATTTGCTGCAACAATGGGAGGCTCATACAATGAATATATCGGTGATCACTTTGGTGAAATTATTTGGGCTGAATTTGCTCAAGATCTTGAAAAAGATCAACGGTATTATAATAGTGAATCGAAAAAGGCAGATTTTTCAAATTACGTGAAGGCTAGCTTGCAATTGAACAATGTGACGCTCTTGGCAGATGTTCAATATCGACACATTGACTATACAAGTGCCGGTTTAGACAATGACCAAAGGCCAATAAAGATCAATAGACACTATAACTTCATTAACCCAAAACTCGGGTTGAATCTTCAATTGAACTCTGAGAATAGACTGTATGTTTCAGTAGCCCGGGCCAGTAGAGAACCGGTTAGAAGTGATTTTACGGATGCTGCTCCAGGCGCAACTCCTTTGCCGGAGTTTTTAACCAATGGTGAGTTGGGGTGGAACGTTAATCGCCCATTGTTTTCGTTTGGTGCGAATGCGTATTTCATGTATTACACAGATCAACTTGTATTAACAGGTGAGGTAAATGATGTCGGATCTCCTGTTCGCACCAATGTGGATGAAAGTTATCGAGCAGGTCTTGAACTAGACGCAATCATTGGTAAAAACACGGGGTTATATTGGCAACCAAACCTCTCTATAAGTCAAAATAAGATCTTAGAGTTTGAAGAAACAATCCTTGATTATACCAACGGATACGAAGTCATAATGATAAAGCATGAAAACACAGATATTGCCTTTAGTCCTTCAATAATTTCGGGATCTCAACTTGGTTTCAGAACCAAGTTTGGGCTTCAAATTGCTGTAATTTCAAAATTTGTTGGAAGGCAATTTTTAGACAATACATCAAATCGAAATCGATCCATCGATCCTTTTTGGACCACCGATGCATTAATCAACTATCAAGTCAATTCAAAACACTGGAAAAATCTGGAGTTGACTTTGTTAGTCAATAATGTTTTTAGTTATGAATACGAATCGAACGGCTACACCTACAGCTATATCTATTCCGACCTGGTTACAGAAAATTTTTATTATCCGCAGGCTACAGTTAACTGGTTGGCAGGATTAAAGTGGAGATTCTAAGCTGCTAAGAAAGAGTTTAATTGATTTAAAGCCGATTCAAGATCTGACTTGAAAATTGAGCTAGACAAACCAGCTCCATGAAAATGAGCGTTTTTTAAAACTGGTATGACTTCGTTACTGATTCCAACTATTGCAATAACTGGCTGAAGATTGCTCCCAATAACATTTTGCAAAACCTTTAAGCCGGAATCTTCAAAATTGAACTTTGAACTCGAACTGAAAACATTACTAAGGAAAATATAGTCGAATTTAACTTGGTTTTCCCTCAAGCTTTGTAAACTATGAAATGTTGCAGATAACTTTAAACTCGGATTCCAAAGGCGGAGTTTAAATCTTAATAGCCTATTCTTAAAACTATTATCCCTGTGATTACGCTTTAAATGAACACCTTTCAATTTAAACTTCTTGGCTAATTGGTACTTCCCATGTAGAACCAATCTATCATGATACTTTTCTGGGATTTCGCGAATAAAATCAGTAACCTCCTGAGTACTTAATTTGGGTTTTCTTATGTGCAATGTGTCTAACCCATGCTCAAACAACTGGACTATTCTTGACGTTTCATTTTCCACTTTCCCAGAGGAAGTAATCACAATTACCTGCATATTAAAAACGGGGTTTGATTACATAATTAGGTAAATCCACTTTTACATGCAATCGATACGCTAGTCGAGCCGTTTCGAATTTGTTTAAAACTAGCTAGTTTTTTCTTTCATCAATCTGGATAATTCGATTGAAAGGCTTGTGTTTTCTTCGATTCCATTGCCAATAACTACAAGGTTGGCGCCACTCTCCCAGCAATCAAATATGTGTGAAACTTGTCTTATTCCACCACCCACAATTAGTGGGATGTCTATTGACTTAGATACTTGATCGATTAATTCGATGGAAATGGGGTGTTTTGCACCGGAGCCAGCATCCATATAAATCTGTTTTAAACCAAGGGCCTCTCCCGCTATTGCTGTGCACTTAGCAATATCAGCTTTGTTGCTTGGAATTGGAGTGGTGTTACTCATATAACTAACCGAAGTTTGCATTCCAGATTCAATTAGCATATACCCGGTAGGGATTAATTTCTTGCTAAGTTCTTTAAGCTTTGGTGCAGATAGCACATGCTGACCGATCAGTAAATCTGGGTTTCGACCAGATATGAGCGAAAGCAAGAGTACATGGTCTACCTGGTCAGTAAGTTGGGTAAAATGTCCTGGAAAAAGCACTGTAGGTATGTTAGAACAGGATTTTATCAATTTAGTCGCTTCGTCAACACTAGATTCAATTATTAGACTTCCTCCAACTAGAATATAATCCGGTCCAATTTTATTTACCTTTTTTATGAAGTCAAACAAATCATCGGCACTATGCTTGTCTGGATCGATTAGAATGGCAAGTTTCCGGTCACTTTTATACAATTGAAATTTGCTCATAGCGGCTTTGTGTCAATATATGATATCAATAGGTCGTCAAAGATGAAAGAATTGACTAAAAATACACCCTTGAAATTTGGATGATTGACGCTCCAAATTGTGGCAAAGTCAATATTGTTGTTCGGTTGTGCCGCTTCATTAAAGGTTAACTGATCTTTGAAGTGAATGGCTGCAAAGGGAAGGATTTTAAAAAGGCATTCCTTGCAACTCCAAATGAGAATTTCGGGATTATCTGAATGCACCTTTCGAACCAGTTCAATTTCACCCGTTGTTGTGAATTTCTGTTTTACTGATCCCACATTTCGATTGGTAGTCTCTATATCTAACGCAACGGGTGTGTGAGGATTTATAATTACTCCAAGAGTCGATCGAGTATGACTAATGGAAATTTTTTCACTTGAGCCGGTAATGTATGGGCGACCATTGGCTTCCCTTTGAATTTCTACTTGCTTATTTAGAATTGTCGAAGCCAATACATCGCTCGTTCTTAATTCCAACTCTCGTCTTGAAAGATTTTCGGACGAAATATTCGTGCTTTGAAAAATCTGAGAAGTGGAACCCCAAACAATCAAACTTTCATTTGAAGTATAGAACTTTTTCAGTGTTTCTTGGTTTCTGTGAGAATATATGGGCAAGGTTTTACCTTTGCCCACTAAATTTTTATTGATGAGCGAAGTTAAAGACACAATGTCTTATAAAGTGAAAGATATATCTCAAGCGGATTGGGGTAGAAAAGAAATATTACTCGCAGAAGCGGAAATGCCAGGTTTAATGGCATTGCGAGAAGAATATGGTAAGTCAAAACCATTGGCAGGGGCAAGAATTGCGGGTTGTTTACATATGACCATTCAAACAGCTGTGTTAATAGAGACATTAGTTGATTTAGGTGCAGAAGTATCATGGTCTAGTTGTAATATTTTTTCAACTCAAGATCACGCTGCTGCTGCCATTGCTAAATCTGGAGTTCCTGTCTTTGCATGGAAAGGCATGAACGATGAAGAATTTGATTGGTGTATTGAACAAACAATATTTGCCTTTGAAGGTGGGAAGCCATTGAACATGATTTTGGACGATGGTGGTGATTTAACTAATATGGTTTTTGATAAGTACCCAGAACTATGTGAAGGAATCAAGGGGCTTTCAGAAGAAACTACTACTGGAGTTCATAGACTATATGAGCGAATGAAGAATGGCACATTAGTAATGCCAGCAATTAATGTCAATGATTCGGTTACAAAGTCAAAATTTGACAATAAGTACGGTTGCAAAGAATCCTTAGTGGATGCTATACGAAGAGCTACAGATGTGATGATGGCTGGAAAAGTTGCTGTAGTTGGTGGATACGGTGATGTAGGTAAAGGATCTGCAGCCTCATTACGTGGAGCAGGAGCTCGAGTAATTGTGACTGAAATAGATCCGATTTGTGCGTTGCAAGCGGCTATGGATGGTTTTGAAGTGAAGAAGATGATCGATGCTGTAAAAGAAGCGGACATTGTTGTGACAGCCACAGGAAACAAGGATATCATTCGAAAAGAGCATTTTGAATCAATGAAGGATAAGACGATTGTCTGCAACATTGGGCACTTTGATAACGAAATAGATGTTGCTTGGTTAAACAATACATATGCAAAAGATGAAATCAAACCACAGGTTGATATTTATACACGAAAGGATGGAAGTCAAATTTTATTGTTGGCTGAAGGTCGTTTAGTGAATCTCGGTTGCGCTACAGGTCACCCATCATTTGTAATGTCGAATTCATTTACAAATCAAACATTGGCACAATTGGAACTTTGGACTAATTCAGGTAATTATGAAAACAAGGTTTACGTCTTACCAAAGCATCTAGATGAGAAGGTAGCAATGCTGCATCTTTCTAAAATAGGTGTTGAATTGGATGAATTGTCAAAAGATCAGGCTGACTACATCGGAGTTGATGTGAAAGGACCGTTTAAGCCAGAGCACTATAGGTATTAATATCTTTTGATACGAATGCAAAAAAAAAGGGGCGTTAGCCCCCTTTTTAATTACTAATGTTTAGTCTCACTCCGTCAAATGAGGTTCTGTACTGCCTGAGTGGATATGATGCCGGACCTTTTACAAGTTGACCATCATACAATAGCCATTCTGAGCCAGAGCAATCATCTGAACAGGTTACATTATTTGAGTCTACATTCACTCGACACCTGTCAGCTACTTGATATGGGGCTTGTCGATCATATGCTGCAAAAATGTCTACAGTGGAGCGATGTACAATGATTCCGTTAAATCCTCCGCTTAAATAAACCCACCCACCAATGAAGTTCAAATTATTGTATTGGGCCAGATTGATATCAATATCGATATTTACGGGGGTGTTCGGAACTGTATGTTCGTTCGTTCTATTTCGACACTCACTCAATGAAACCGCGCATAAAATAATTATCGCAAGCCTAAATAAATTCATATTACTACTATAGAACATCTGAATGACAAAGCTAAACTCATACCTATCAATATTTATTGTGAGCCTAATTTTATTCTTAGTGACTCCACTCGATTCTAAATCTCAATCCCGGAAAAGATTGAAAGAATTAGAGAAAATGGAAGAGTCCCACGAGGAAGAAAAGGATACTGCTAACGAGGAAGGTAAAAAACGTCATAAGAGCATTCAGTCAAAGAGCACGCGCAAGGAGATGAAGCGTTATCAAAAGCTGAATAAAAGGCATAATAAAAACAGACGTCCTTTATTTAGAAAAAGGTCAAGACATTAAGATTATGGATGATCCAGGGACATTAATATACGTTGCATTTTTAGTCATTAGCTTAATTGTGGGTTGGTTGAAAAACAGGAAAAAAGCCGAAGACGAAGGGCTTGACCCTATTTCTAATGATCCTCAAATGACTATGTCAAAATCTGAAATTGATGAGGCGATTGCAACGCAACTAGAAGAACGTATTGCTGCTGAAGAGAAATTGAAGGTAATGTCAATGGAATCGTTGAAGGCTCAGAAAAGGAAAGAGTCAAAAACTCGTAGACCAATAACAGCAGAGAGTGTTGTTGATGATGCTTCAGATGAAGAGACTGCAGAGCACGTGGATTCAGAAAGGTTTGATGCGCGCAAGGCTTTTATATACAGTGAAATTTTAAATCCCCCACACTTATGAAAAAGATCAGAACACTCATCGTAGATGATGAGGAATTAGCTCGAAAAAATCTGGAGTTTTTACTGAATGATTATTGTGAAGGAATTCAGGTTATTGGAGAGGCAGGAAATGTAAGGGAGGCCAAGAAATTCCTTAATTCAAATAAAATCGACCTCCTTTTGTTGGATATTGAAATGCCGAACGGGTCAGGTTTTGAATTACTTGAGTCAATCAAGGATGAAATAGATTTTAAAATCATTTTTATAACCGCATATCACGAATATGCGCTTAAGGCTTTTAAATATAGTGCAGTGGATTATTTGTTAAAGCCGATAAATCCAGAGGATCTTCAGGCGGCAATGAACAAGGTTAAACCTGGTTTGGACAAGGATTCACCTGAAAAAATTGAAGCCTTAATTGAAAACATGGGTAAGAGAGGTGAGCAGCTTGAGAAAATTGCTTTGGCTTCAATGGAAGGTTTGCAATTTGTTAATCTAGATGAAATCATGTACTGTGAGTCTCAAGACAATTACACCCAGTTCTTTCTTACTGATGGAAGAAGGATAATGGTCTCAAAAACAATCAAATTTTTTGAGGAGGTGCTGGATCAAGCTAAATTTTTCAGAGTTCATAGGTCTAATATTATTAACCTTAGATACATTGATAAATATGTTAAAGGTGAAGGAGGATTTGTTGTGTTGAAGCAAGGCGCTAGAATTCCTGTTTCGAGACGTAGGAAAGAGTCATTTCTTCAACTCTTTCATTATCAATAATATGGGGTGCGTACCGAATCCTTGAACATTGCAACCGTTTTCTAAACATGATATTGTGGTCTTAGAAAACATTAACAACTTTACATTAAGAAAGGGGCATAAAAATCGGGTAAAGCCAACAGTGATAAGGCTTTTACGAAGTTTAAAAAAATGTTAACCGTATTATTACTTTTTTATCTTTACCCGCCATTTTGCAAGGTGTTTTAAAACCTTGCTAACTTATCTAAAGACAGCAGTCATGAGAAAACTATTACTAATCGCCTTTGGTATCATATTATTCGGGTTCAACGCCACTTCTCAGGTTGGACAAGGAGCTATAAAAGCAACCATTACTGATGATGCTGGCGAGCCACTTCCTTTCGCAAACGTTATTGTTAAGCAAAACGGTGTCCAGGTCACTGGTGGCCAATCTGATTTTGACGGTTTGGTTAATATTAAACCAATAACCCCTGGTACTTACGATGTTGAGGTTTCCAGTTTGGGTTTTGGTACTAAAATGATTTCTGGGGTTCAAGTAACTACTGGTGTGACATCATACTTGCCTAAAGATCAAACCAAACTTTCGACCGCTGTTGAAATGTTAGATGTGGTCGAGGTGATTGCGTATGATAAACCGCTTTTTGAGAAAGGTAGTTCTAAGCAGGAAACCATGACCTCTAAGGACATTCAAAAAATGGCGGCAAGAAGTCCAGCGGATCTCGCAGCTACAGCTGGAGGAACCTACAGTTCTGATAATGGTAGTAGCGATTTGAATATTAGAGGCAGCCGATCTGACGCTAACTACTATTTTATAGATGGAGTTAAGGTTAGAGGAAGTTCCGCAATTCCGAGAGCATCCATTGATCAAATTACAGTTATTACTGGTGGACTGCCTGCGAGATACGGTGATGTTACAGGTGGCGTTGTAAGTATTACTACAAGAGGTGTGTCCAATGAATACCACGGAGGTATGGAATACCTTACTTCTGGAGTTAAATTCGGAGACAATACTTATATAGGGACGGATCCATATGGATACAATTTATTGGAACTTAGTTTGTCGGGACCGTTTTTAAGCAAGACCGACTCCCTTGGAATTAAACGACCTCTATTAGGCTTTTTTCTTTCAGGAAACTTCACGAGCAATCTTGATCCTAGACCATCTGCAGTTGGAGCCTGGAAAATAAAGGATGACAGACTCGATGCGTTGAAAGCAGAACCACTAAGACAAGGCTTTGCAGATAACTCAGTTATTCCAAATACTGACTATTATCGATTAAATGATTTTGAGCGTGTTCGAGTTAGACCAAACGTAAATAATCAAGGGGCGAATATTGCTGGAAAAGTTACTGTAGCAACCACTTCGAGTACGGATTTGACTTTTGGTGGTAGTTTAAATTACTCAAAAGGTAAACGTTATAACTATAATAACTCTTTACTTGACTATGAAAGCTATCCAGAACAAACAAGTTTAGATTGGCGTGTTTACGGTCGTTTCACACAACGATTTGAAAATGCTCAAATGTCTGAGGATGAAGATGCAACGTCTAGCTTAATTAAGAATGCATTTTATTCAATTCAAGCAGATTATTCCCAGAGTATTGATAGAAGGTATAATCCCGAACTGAAAGATGATTTCTTTAAGTATGGATACATCGGAAAGTTTGAAACATTCCAAACAAAAGACTATGCGATTGGTCAGGATAGTACTACAGGATTGTTTGGACAAATACAACAAACGAACCGTGATACTTTAATCACCTTTACTCCAGGTGATGCAAACCCTGAATTAGCTGCCTTCACTCAACGTTATTATGAATTAAATGGATGGGAAGGCTTTGACGAAGAAGGTAATCCAGTTTTTGATCCTGAAAGAGTTGCGGCTTTGTCTAATATCAACAATATTCAAAGCGGTGGAGGTTTAGTAAACGGTGACAACTTAGATGCAAGATCTCGAAGCGTCTATGGAATGTGGGTTTACAACAACGATATTACAAACGGCCGAGGGTCAGCAACTGATAATTATTTTGAGAGTATTACAAATCAAGTTAGAGTGACTGCCCAGGGTTCTGCCGATATTAAGAATCACGCGGTTATGTTGGGATTTGAATATGAGCAAAGAGTAGATCGCGCATACTCATTGAGCCCAAGGGGCTTGTGGTCGATTGCCCGACTTAGAGCAAATTCTCACATTAGTGAATTAGACTTTCAAAACCCACAAATAGAATACCCTGGTCCATATATATCATACCCAAGGTTGAATTCATCTCCAGGAGAATATGATGGAGCTGATCCAGGCGAATCACAGTCTTTTATTGATTACAATCTTAGAAAAGAGCTGGATCTTGATGCGGATGGTATCGACTTCTTAGATGTGAATGCAATTGACCCAGATAGATTTGCGATTGAGTATTTTTCAGCAGATGAACTTTATAATAATGGTAGCTCTTTGGTGTCATATTATGGCTATGACCCTTATGGAAATAGAACTCGAGAGAATCCAACGTTTGATGATTACTTCACAGCAAGAGATGAGTATGGAAATTATACACGTCCAATTGCTCCTTATCAGCCTATTTATGTAGCAGGTTATATCGAAGATAAATTTGAATTCGAGGATTTAATATTCAATATTGGTATCCGAGTAGATCGATTTGACGCAAATCAACAAGTGTTGAAAGATCCTTTCGTACTCTTCCCAACAGTGAAAGCTGGAGAACAAGAGGCTCAGGATTTATTGGGTGAGGGCGTTTCCAAACCTGGTAATATTGGAGATGACTATGTAGTGTATGTTGACAATGTTCAAAGTCCTAGTGAAATTTTAGGTTATCGAAATGAAAATGTTTGGTACAACGCACAAGGAGCGGAACTTACAGATGCATCTGCCTTAAGAGTTTCTAATGGTCTGCCAGCTCCATTATTGGTGGATAAAGACAATACTAATAGTGTGGACATCACATCAGAGTCTTTTGAAGATTATTCTCCAACGACCAATTTCATGCCTCGGATTGCATTTAACTTCCCTATATCGGATGTAGCGAAATTCTTTGCTCACTATGATATATTGACTAAGCGTCCCACAGTTGGAAATAGACTAGATCCATCTGATTATTATTTCTTAGAGAGTAGAGCAAGTTCAGCGACTTTGAACAATCCTGCGCTTCAACCTGAAAAAACAATTGACTACGAGATCGGATTCCAGCAGGCACTTACAACCTCTATGGCTCTTACGATTTCAGCTTTCTATCGTGAATCGCGAGATCTAGTGTCAGCCACAAGAGTATTTGATGCATATCCAATAGAATACGTGAGTTATGATAACTTGGATTTTGCAACTACAAAGGGCATGACGGTTTCTTATGATTTACGTCAAACGCAAAATTTAACGGTCAGAGCCTCATACACATTGCAATTTGCCGAGGGAACTGGTTCAAATGCGACAACTGGATTGAATTTAGCTCGTTCCGGTCAGCCAAACCTTCGAGCTCCTATTCGTTTAGGTTATGATCAGCGTCATCAAATTGTAGGTAACATCGATTATCGTTATGGTTCTGGTCGTGATTACAACGGTCCAGTAGTTGGCGAAAAACAAATTTTTAAGAATACAGGTGTAAATCTTCAAATTAGAGGTGGATCAGGTGTTCCATACAACCCACAATCGAACTTTACATCTACTCAGCTATTTACAAACAATCCGGCTCCACTGCAGCAAGGCGCGATTAATAGCGCGAGCCTTCCGTGGGCATTCCGATTTGACCTAAACGTGGATAAGGATTTAACTTATCAAAAAGAAGAAGGTAAAAGAGAGTATTTCTTTAACATATATTTCCAAGTATTGAACTTGTTGAATACAAGAAATATTAACGGGGTTTATCGTGCCACAGGTAACCCAGATGATGACGGTTATTTGAACTCAGCATTCGGTATCCAATACACACAAGAACAAAATAGCCCAATGGCATTTGAAGAATATTACACGATGAAGCTTTGGAATCCGAATCAATGGCAATTGCCTAGAAGATTTAGAGTAGGTGTAAGAATGAGTTTCTAAAAGAATTGAAGTATGAAGAGTAAAAGATTAATATTAGCGATTACGGTAATCATAGGCTTGGCATTCAGTGCTCAAGCTGAAAGATATAAGTACGAAGGAGCAAGAAAGGGTAATGACACCCCTCCTGGAACAGCAGCAAATTGTACACCAGCGACAGCAGCTACAGAGCTCGATATCAATAACACCAAGGCATTGATTCAAAGTGGTGGTGATATGTGGTGGGATTTTAACAGAGCACGATATGAGATTCCTCAAGGTTCTGACAAAACGAGTCTTTTTGCCGGCTCACTATGGTTGGCTGGACAGGATGTGTCAGGTCAGTTCAAAGTAGCTGCACTTAGATTTCGACAAGTTGGAAATGATTATTGGACTGGCCCATTGAGTACTGTTGATGCGGAAATTGATCCGGCTACTTGCAAGGCTTATGACAGACATTGGGAAACAACACGGTCAATGGTATCTGAATTTGCTGGCTGGTACGCAGCTGGATTGGAAGATTCTCAAAGTGGAACTAATACACAAGAAGAATCTTATCCTGGATATACTGTTCCTTCTGTGATCACTGAATGGCCTGCACATGGTCGCAACTTTGAACCATACAATGAGGATTACTATTTGGCTCCTTTCTACGATTTCAATGGTGATGGTGATTATAATCCTGATGACGGAGACTATCCTGGCTATGTATTATCGGGTAAAAGTGATTGTAGCCGAAGAGTACGTGATATTTACGGTGACCAAAATATCTGGTGGGTATTCAACGATAAAGGAAATATTCACTCAGAGTCAGGCGGACAATCCATAGGTATGGAAATTCGTGCTCAAGCCTTCGCTTTTGCAACAACAGATGAGGTTAACAACATGACATTCTATAACTACGAGTTGATCAATCGATCCACCTTTAATTTGACTGATACATACTTTGGTCAATGGGTTGATCCAGATTTGGGTAACGCTCAGGATGATTTTGTCGGTTGCGATGTTCGAAGAGGTTTAGGATACGTGTATAATGGTGACGATGAAGATCAGGATGCGGGTGGAAATATTGGATATGGAACAAATCCACCAGCATTAGGAGTTGACTTTTTTCAGGGTCCATTCGTAGAAAATGACTCATTGGATAATTGTCTTTGTGAAAATGATTTTGCAGGGGCCATCGATTCAGGTGGTATTGTATATCCTGGTCAAGGAGCAGGATATGGTGATGGTATCGTGGATAATGAAAGGTATGGAATGAGAAAGTTCCTCTATCATAATAACGCCCCTGGACCAACGGGTGATCCAAACATCGCAACTGATTATTATAACATGCTTCGCGGTATTTGGAGGGATGGAACTCCAATGACATTTGGAGGTAATGGTTACGATCCTTCGAATGCAAATGCAATCCCAGCCAACTATATGTTCCCAGGTGATACTGACCCATTAAATTGGGGTACTGGAGGCGAAGATCCTGGTTTTGCTTGGTCTGAAGTGTCGGCTGGCAACCCTGCTGGTGATAGACGTTTTGTGCAATCCTCGGGTCCATTTGAATTAGGTCCTGGTGCTGTAAATAATATTACCGTTGGAGTAGTTTGGATGCAGGCTCAATCTGGTGGTCGTTTGCAATCAGTTGAAGACATGCGAAAAGCAGATGATAAAACTCAAGCCCTTTTTGATTCATGCTTCGAGATTTTAGACGGACCTAATTCACCTGACGTCACCGTTCAAGAGTTAGACAGAGAGATTATTTTAATGTTGGATAACCCATTAAACTCAAACAACTACCAAGAAAAGTATGCGGTTGTAGATCCATTCTTACCTGCCCCAGACTCTGTTGATATTGACGGTGATGGTAATGCGGATGTGCCTTTGACCGCCAGAGAAAAGGAATTGTACTCCACATATGTTTTTGAAGGATATCAAATCTTTCAATTGGCTGATGGATCAGTAGGTACAAATGATTTGACTGATCCAGATAAGGCGAGATTGGTAGCCCAAGTGGACGTTGCGAATAGCGTTACTAGATTAGTAAATTATGAATATGATCCGCAGATTGATGCAGATGTGCCTGTTTTGAAGGTAGATGGATTGAATCAAGGGATTCAACATTCCTTCCAATTCACAGAGGATGTGTTTGCGACTGGTGACTCAAGATTGATAAACCATAAAACATATTACTTCATGGCTATTGCTTACGCATATAACCAATACGGTGGTGATGCGGGTAATTTAGCCTTTATTGATGGTGTATTTGACCCATCTGCAGATCCACCCAGATTGGCCGGGCAAAAAATACCATACTTGGCAAGTAGAACATCTGCAACGGGTCCAGTGAGAGTATATGAAGCAATACCACATAAAACTGATTTAGAATTTGGTGGAGTAGAATTGAATGCTCAATATGGTGATGGTGTAGAATTGACCCGAGTTGAAGGACGAGGTAATGGAGGGAATTTCGCTGTGATCAAAGAAGATTATTTGGACGAGGCCAGAGAAAATGCTTACGTAGAGAATTTAATCTACGAGGCAGGTGCTGGACCAGTAGCCATCAAAGTGGTAGATCCGTTGATGATTCCATCAGGAGATTTCACACTGGCGTTTAAGGATACCTCTTTAACTCACAATCTAGAGAATATGTATTGGGAATTGTCAGGAGACAGTATTGAAACAGTTTCTTCTGATCAAGTGATCAAGCAATTAAATGAACAAGTAATTCTTGAACTGGGTTTGTCTGTATCGATTGAATATGGAACGCCAGCTCCAAGATTTCCTTCTTCTGGTGAGTTAGCTACTAATAACGGTTACATTGGATTCGATGTCATTTTTGAAGACGAAACAGACCAGTGGTTAGGCGGCTTGCCTGACGTTGATGCAGATGTTCGATTCAATTGGATTAAGAGTGGAAGCTTCTTACAGCCAGCGGTATTGGGTGGAGCAAAAGATTATGCTCAAGATGATCATTACGATAATTATTTAGCTGCTGATCCCTCAGCGACTAATGCTGAACCATTGGATGATGGACAGATCTGGGAAAACGTTGCAGGAAGAACTTGGTCACCTTTTGCGTTGGCTAGTTATGATACAGCACATCCGATTCCATTGTTCGATCTTGGAGGAATAGCACAACCTAATTTTAGTGAGCGCATTTTGAGACTTGCTGGATTGGATAATACACCAAGTGTTGATGTTGTTATTACAACAGATTGTGACAAATGGACGAGATGTCCGGTGCTTGAGGCGGGTGATAACGCTCAGCTTACCATAGGAGGTGCAAAACGTGGTGAATTGCGAAGAAGTCTTTCCGTAGATAAATCTGGGCGGAATCAATTAGATCCTGATTTTAATGAAGAAGAAGGTTTTGGAACGGGAGTAGCAGGAGCTCCACAGGTTTTAGGCGCAGAAAATGCGGCAACATTGAAACAATCAGATGAGGACTATTTATTGTCTTTGGGATTTAAGACGAGTGATTTTCCAAATGTTTCTTTTGGAATGGGCTGGTTCCCGGGGTACGCAATAAACGTAGAGACAGGTGAGCGTCTAAACATGGCGTTCTCAGAAGATTCTTGGTTAGGAAAAGAAAATGGAGCAGATATGCTTTGGAATCCAACTGATCGTGTTGTCGAGCCATTGTTTGGTGAGCTTAGAATGGGAGGAAAACATATGATTTATGTTTTTAGACATAATACGGAAGACGGTAATGAGTTGGATGATGATATGCTTATGCCTTCTTATGATGGTGGTACGTTTGCTTTTGAAAAGCTGATTGGTTTTGATCCTAGTCAAAATCAGCATTTGCTGAATCAGAATGGTGAAGATTACCTCAATTATATGGCAGTCATGCGTGCTGGAGCATGGGTGGGATACTCTATGCTAGCAGAGAGTTTTAATTTATTCGGTAATGGTGCAGATACAGAGCTGGATTGCGAAGGCAATGAATCTGGAAATGACGTGATAATAAGACTTCGATCTACTCAACCATACAAACCATACGCGGTTGGAGAAGGTATCGATCTTCCTGGCCCAGCCTTGACTATTGGTAAGGCCTACTACGTTCAGTCTGGAAAGGTTACTGTGAACCAAACGGATGCTTCAGGTACACTTGTTTCACAAACCTTTGGTGCGGGGGAAGTATTTACCGCGGAAGAGACAACTTACACATTAGAAGGCTTGACTGGAAATGTAATCGAAACAGTAAACGGTGCTCTGCCTTTATACACCTTCAATACTGCTGATATCGCTCCAACAATCAGTAAGTCAATAGGAGAAGATAAATTGGCGGATATAAAGGCTGTTCCTAATCCTTACTACGCATACAGCGAGTATGAAACTGGACGCCTTGAATACTTGATTAAGATTATCAATCTACCTCAAGAGTGCACGATTAACATATTTACGGTTAATGGAGTTCTTGTTCGTACTTACGAAAAGGATGATGCAACTACTTCGAGTGTAGACTGGAATTTGAAGAATCAAGATGGTATTCCAATTGCCAGTGGACTTTACATTATTCATATTGAGGCACCAGGTCTTGGTGAGAAAGTGATTAAGTGGTTTGGAGTACTTAGACCAATTGACCTTAACTCTTTCTAATCTGAAATAGAGACAAATTATGAGAGGAACAACATATATAATAGCAGCGGGCTTAAGCTTGCTTACGACAGCAGTATTTGCTGGAAATAAGGAACGTATTGGTCAGGCGGGATCAAGTCAGCTTTTAATTAACCCATGGGCCAGTAGTGCAGGCATGGGTGGAGCGAATAGCGCTTATTTGAATGGAGCAGAAAGCTTTAATTGGAATATATCTGGTTTGAGCGGTATCAATAAAACGGAGCTTTATTATTCTAATTCAATTTTATTCTCAGGATCCGAGATTTCTATTAATTCACTTGGCTTTGGTCAGCGTGTTGGAGAATCGGGAGTATTGGGGATTTCTGTGAATGCTATGTCGTTTGGCGATATTCCAATCACCACAACTGCGAATCCAGATGGTGGTCAAGGAACATTCAGTCCACAGTTTTTAAACCTTGCCATTGGTTATGCGCGAACATTTTCTAATAGTATACAAGGTGGTGGAGCTATCAGAATAGTAAGTGAATCAATAAACAACGTTGGTGCTACAGGAGTTGCATTGGATGCCGGGATTCGCTACGTCACTGGTGAAAATGATAGAGCAAAGTTTGGTATTGCACTAAGAAATGTTGGTCCTAAATTGCGTTACTCAGGTGATGGTTTGGCTACAACAGTGCTATTACAGGATGCTGAATTTACTGTGAACCAAAGAGCAGAGGGCTTTGAAATGCCTGCACTCTTGAATATTGGTGCATCTTATGACATTTATTTATTGGCAAACAATAATAGTGAAGATGGCGAGGCAGAGGAGGAAACGGCTGATGATGCAGCACCATCTGATTATAGACTGACCTTGGCTGGAACTTATACTTCCAATTCGTTTTCACCGGATCAAATTCGAGTTGGAGCAGAGTTTGGTTTCTTGAAATATTTTGCTGTTAGAGGTGGTCTTGTTTACGAGGAAAGCATTTTTTCTGATTTGAGTTCGGGACGATTGAATTCAAACACGGGACCGACTTTGGGTATGTCTCTAATGTTACCATTCAAAAAGAAGAAGGACACTGGTTTTAGTTTTGATTATGGATATCGATTTTCGAATCCACTCGGTGGTACACACAGTGTAGGGTTGCGATTGAGCATCTAATTATACAAATACATACATTTGGTAAAAGAACCGTCTAATAGGCGGTTCTTTTACGTTATAAAAATTCAATTAATAGTTGACATGTCTCAATTAAGGTATTACACAGAAGAAGGTCTTGCAAAGCTTAAGAAAGAATTGCACGAACTAAGGACTGTAGATCGTCCGTCAATTTCTGCTCAAATCGCAGAAGCACGAGATAAAGGTGATTTATCTGAGAATGCTGAATACGATGCGGCCAAAGAAGCTCAGGGTATGCTTGAGATGAAAATCGCTAAGCTGGAGTCGATTGTAAGCAATGCTAGAATTGTTGATGAAAGTCAGTTAGATAATAAAAAGGCATTGATACTTTCTACAGTGAGATTATTGAATCAAAACATGAAGAAAGAGGTGTCTTATACACTGGTTGCTGAGAGCGAAGCTGACCTGAAATCTGGAAAGATCAGTATAGAATCTCCAATAGGAAAAGGACTTTTAGGTAAGGAAGTTGGGGATGTAGCGGAAATTGTTGTGCCGAGTGGAGTCTTGAAACTAGAGGTTTTAGAAATTTCTCGATAATCTTTGCCAAGTATTTTCACCAAAATATCGAAAAGAGAAATTCCAGGATTATTTGTGGCAGAGGATGATGAATTTTTTGCCATTCTGGATATTAATCCAATTGCTGAAGGACATACTCTTGTTATTCCCAAGATTGAGGTGGATTACATTTTTGACCTTTCACCCGACCTGATATCTCGATATATGTGTTTTGCTCAAAATGTTGCAAAGGGCATTGAACGAGTTATAAGCTGTGAGAGAATTGGGTTGGCAGTTGTTGGTCTTGAGGTGCCCCATGCACACATTCACCTTGTTCCCATCAATCATGTTGGTGATATCGACTTCACCAAAGCAAAACTTGAGTTGAGTCAAGAAAAGATGCAAAGCATCAGAGAAAAAATTGAAGCTGAGATTTCTATTTAATTCGATCAGGGTTATTTCTTAAGAAGCTACTCCAATCATTCTTGCCACTCGAAGGTATTTTACTTGTGCTTTGAAAATAATGGCAGATCGCCACTGCAAGACCGTCAGTTGCATCCAAGTCTTTTGGAAGCGTTTCTAGATTGACCAATGTCTTTAGCATAGATGCAACTTGTTCTTTCGATGCAGCACCGTTACCTGTTATGGATTGCTTTATTTTTCGAGGACTATACTCAGCTATTGGAATGTCGCGCATGAGTGCCGCTGCCATAGCCACACCTTGAGCACGACCAAGTTTAAGCATTGATTGTACGTTTTTACCATAGAAAGGTGCTTCTATGGCTAATTCATCTGGCTGAAACTGTGAAATGAGACTTGTGGTCCTTTCAAAGATTATTTTAAGTTTCAATCCGTGATCTTTCTCCTTAATATGCACAGCTCCTAGTCCTAGGGTGGAGAGTTTGTTGTTTGAAATACTGAGGATCCCAAATCCCATGACATTTGTACCAGGGTCAATTCCGAGTATTATTTTTTCTTTCGCCACCTTTGTTCTTTGCTTACAGCTGGATGATAAACAGATTATCGAATTTACTTCTTGAGATTTTGCTCTCGGTTTTTCCGAGTAAAAGTTCTGAACAGAAAATTGATGGGGGCACTGGCTCATTAGTTTCATGGTTAATCAAGTTTGGGGCAAGCGCTGCAGTATTAGCGTATATATTTACAAGGCTTGCGAACCATGAAGGAGCCCTAAGTGTCCTAATAAAAAAGCTAGCTAGTTTAGACATGCTGAAATTAAGCTTGTTGCTTAGTGCAGGTTCGGTTTGTATGATCCTTAATTGGGGCATCGAGATGTTTAAATGGAACAAGTTGATTAGTCCAAGGCTCGGTACCTACTGGCCAACCTCTGTTAAAGGTGTGCTGACGGGAACTACCTTCGGTGTTTTTACACCAAATCGAACAGGCGAATTCATTGGTAGAACACTTGCATTAGGGGCAAGTCAGAGAATTACAGGTGTGATTCTATCCATAGTAAATGGTGTTGCACAAACGATGGCCACCTTGACATTTGGAGTGGTTGGTTTTATCTACTTGCTTGAAGTGTTGTCCATAGATTCGATTGGTTTTCTTGCAGTTAGAGTATTGCAAATGCTCCTAATCTCACTCTGGATAACATCACTATTTCTTTATTTTCGGCTTGAGTATGCTCTTCGATTTTTTCGAAGAGTTTCGTGGTTGAAGAGAATACGAAAACACTTAAAGCACGCTGCTGGGTTGAACGCAGTCGAATTAAACAACCTATATCTTTTATCCATTTTAAGATTTGCCACTTTTATGGCACAATACTTCATTGTTTTTAGCCTTTTGATTGACTCCCCAAATTGGTATGACATTGCAGGTCTTTCTATGGTAACTCTGTTTTCGAGTACCATTCTTTCTTTTGTACCCATTCCTGATGTCTTAATAAAGGAAGCCGTTGCGCTTAGTTATTTCGCATTGTTTGGTTACGATTTAAGTCTTGTGGCGACTGCTGTTTTAGCTGTGTGGCTCATTAATATTGCTTTACCAGCCATGATTGGTGCTTTTATCCTTTTTACCTACAGGATTTTTAAACCAGCATGATTTGGCTTCTGTTTAGTGCACTTCTTGTTTGGAGTGTGATTTTTCTGGTAATTGACAGGAAAATGAACGTTTTGGCGGACTCGAAAGATGGCATTTCTGAAAATAAGGTGAGTCTATCCATTGTAGTTTGCATGAGAAATGAGTCTGAGAACATCGTTGCATGCCTTGATTCAATTGATAGACAAAACTGGTTACCCGCTATTACTCAAATTTTTATTGTAGATGATAATTCAACCGATGATTCATTAGCAAAGGCGTTGGGATACATACCTGATAACTTTAATCTCAAAGTACTACCGCTGACGCAAGGGGAAGGAAAAAAAGTAGCCCTAGCTTATGCCTTGTCGAAAGTTCATAGCGAGTTCATATATTTTACAGATGCGGATTGCCAACTGCGACCTTCTACGATAGTTCAACTGTACTCCACCTTAAGTCAGAATAAGGCCATGGCCGTTGCGGGGGCAGTCTGCTTTAGACACGACAATATCCTGACAAAGTGGGTCGCAGCTGAAAATCTCAATAATCAATGTGTGACAGAAGCATTCATTCATTATGGAATCCCAATAATGGCTAATGGCGCTAATCTCTTAATTTCAGATCAAGTTAGGGATGTATATGTCGAAAGCTTGAATTCGCCATCTGCGAGTGGTGATGATGTGTTCTTTGCGCAACGATTAGGAAAGGAATTGTATGTTTCAATGAATTTTGAATCATCCGTGGTTACAAATTCGGAAAAAGGAGTTTCTCGATTCATTCAGCAGAGACTACGCTGGGCCTCGAAAACGTCTAAATATCATTCAAGGCTGGCTCAATTTTTTGCTGCAGTGGTGTTTTTAGTCAATGCTCTTTTTGTTTTATCGCTGATTGCACTTCCCTTTGTCAACGGGGTTTTTTGGGTGTTTCTGATCTTTTTATTGAAATCCATTATCGAATTTGGATTCCATAAGAAGTGGTTTTATAAGTATCGATTTAATCACGATCCAATAACGGCTATTGTACTTTCAATCACCTATCCCTTCTATGTTGTAATAGTTGGTGTATTGGCAATATTGAAAGTTCCGTACAATTGGAAAGATCGAGTGTGGAAGGTCTGATTAGATAAGGACGCTAACAGAATATACGATGAAACCCACTAGGAACATTATCAATGTATAAGGTAAGATATCTTTCGCTGAAAGCTTTGTAATACCTAATAATGGAAGCGCCCAAAAGGGCTGCAGCATATTGGTTATTTGATCACCATAGGCCAAAGCGAGTATCGCTTTGTTAAAAGGAACACCCAATTCCATTGCCGCCTTAATTATTATTGGTCCTTGAATCACCCATTGGCCGCCACCACTTGGGACAAATATGTTTACCAATCCAGCGCTTAAAAATGTGAAAAATGGAAAAGTGCTTTCAGAGCTCATAGATATTAGTAAATCTGACAGGTGACTTACCAATCCACTTTCATTAAACAATCCCATTATTCCAAAGTAGAGCGGAAACTGAATCAAAATTCCACTAGCCCCAGAAATGGTACTATCTGTAGCGTTCAGAAATGATAATATGCTTTTGTGAAGAAATAAGGCAAGGCCAAATAAGCATAGATTGATATTGTTCGGGTTGAAAAAGCTTAAGAACTCCTCAGAATCAATCATTTGATAAACACAAAATATTAGGAAGCCACCTCCCGCAATTTTTGTGGTCCACGCACTTGAATCCATATATTCTGCACCGATTAAATCTTTGTGAGGTTTGAATTGTGGTTGCTGCCAAGAATCCAATTGAATGTTGGAAGAGGAGGATATTCTTCCTGTGATGTACAATGCTGTAGGTACGAGGAATAATATAAATATGGAAGTGAGGACGTTCGGAGTACTAAATACAGTGGCCTCAAGTCCAATTCGATCAGGCAAATCGACCATTTGTGATGGATTCAATATTCCGCCCATCATTGCATGTAGGTTTTGCGATTCCGCCACCTTTATAAGAGCGGAACCAGAAATTCCTCCGTGCCAAATCATTAGAGCCGCGTAACCTGCCGCTCCGATTAATGCATAATTGAGGGGTTTATGGTTCTTGCTAAATAGTTCACCAACTTTTCTTGCCAGAATAGCACCAAAGATTAATCCTAGTCCCCAGTTAAAAAGACCAACAAACAATGCAGAAAAGCTCACAAGTGCTGCGGCATTTGCACTATTGTCAATTTTTGAAACAATAAGATTAATAAGCCTTTCTACTGCTGGCGTCAAAGCAAGAACATGGCCAAGTACCAGCATGAGCATCATTTGCATTGCAAATACTAGCAGATTGGTATTCCACAGTCCTGCCATCCACCAAGAAATGGTGTCGGACGCATCAATTTTTCCTGAATTCAGCCCATTAAAGGCTAGTACCCCAATGAAACTTATCAGTGTAAGAATTAGGGCAATACTAAAAGGTGACGGTAAAAATCTTCGAATGAATTTTATATAACCGTCAATCATTTAATTCTGCCTGTACTTTAAAATGGAAGATCGTCTTCAACGACTTCGTCTGAGATTGGTGGCTCATCTGGAAGTCCAACATCGTCCATTGAAGGGCCTTCAGTGGCAGCTGGGCTCGGTTGCTCTATTCTCCAGGCTTGAAGATTCACAAAGTATTTCCCATTGTACTCATTACCTCGAATATTGAAGTGAACCTTAATCACATCTCCTGCCTTATAAGCATCTATAATATCAATGCGATCTTTAATTAATTCAAATTTGATATCCTGTGGATACTGCTCCTTTGTAGTAATAACAAATTCTCTTTTTTGAAATCCCGAGTTAAACGTTTGGGTATCCAAAATCACTTTTATACTTCCTTCTATGTCCATATTAATTATTGAATGATAATAGGGTCATCCAAGCTTCTTCAACTTGCCCCTTTTCTAAATATAACTTTGCTAATGCATGTAATTCATTTTCCAATTGCACGCTATCATCTTCGAACTTCACAAATATATCAGCGAGTTCCATTAATCGAAAATCGTTGACGTCCGTTTCATTTGGCAGTGCCTCAATATTTCCAAGCTGTCCCAGATTATTGCCGGTCAAAATGTTGCTATTCCGAATGTCTTCAGGGATGCTATCTACACCAATTCCAAGTGAAGCTAAAGGTTTGGCTATTTCGAAGAGCGCATTTCCACTTGCCCGAGTATACCAATTCGCACCCAGTCGACCAACAAGATCAATTTTATGCTGATCAATTTTTCCATCGTCTCCAAGCACATTGTCATCAATATGTATCATGACAATTTCACATATGATTAGGTTGCCGGCTCCACCTTCGTTGCCAAGTTCAACTACCTCACGTACTTTGCATTCAAGCTGAACTGGCGATTCCTTAACTCGAAAGGGTTTTACAATTTCTGATGCGATAGGTGTTAGCCCTGCTTTCACAAATTCATTCACTCCTTGGGCATATTCCGTGCTTGAGAGTGACATTTGTTCTACAATATTGTAGTTGACTACGTTGATCACGACTTCATGTGTCAGCTTAACATTTTCATACGTGTGTTTAGTCGTATTGTCTCGTCCTCTCCTCGCTGGTGAAAAGATGGCTATCGGTGGATTTGCGCTGAATATATTGAAGAAACTATATGGGCTTAGGTTGGGATTTCCTTCTAAGTCCATGGTACTTGCAAATGCGATTGGTCTGGGGCCAATTGCACCTAATAAGTAACCATGAAGTTTTGGAACAGGCGTTTCGCTTGGATTAATTTTCATTGTCTTGAATATGTTACAAAGGTAATTTTCACAATGCTTTTTTTGGTGATACGAATAATGAATAATTATATCTTTGCGTCCCTTTTTAAGGAAGGGTAGTTCTTTTGTAATGCGGATGTGGCGAAATTGGTAGACGCGCTAGATTTAGGATCTAGTGCCGCGAGGCGTGGGGGTTCGAGCCCCTCCATCCGCACATTTGATTGATGTATTTTTTTCGGAGAAATCATCATCATACGATTTAAGGCATTGGCCTAATAGAACATACACTTAAAAAGACTAAAAGACCGCCTCAAAAACGGTCTTTTTTATTTATAAAATCCACGTAATATGAATGTTACACAAGAGAATATTGATGAGCTTAATGCTCGTGTGAAAATTGAAATCGGTCCAGAAGATTACGAGGGACCAGTAACAAAAATCTTGAATGATTATCGAAAGAAGATGACTCTTCAAGGATTCCGTCCGGGAAAGGTGCCATTTGGAGTGGCCAAAAAAATGTACGGCAAGGCAGTTTTAGCCGAAGAGCTAAATAAGATGCTTTCTGAAAATCTTAATGGTCATATTAGAGGAAATGAGTTGGATATTCTTGGTCAGCCATTACCAAACGATCAGGACGACTTGTCTTTAGACTTCAATCATAAATATGAGTTTACATATGAAGTTGGATTGGCACCAAAGTTCACGGTAGATTTAAGCCCCAAGGACAAGTTCAATAAATACAAAATTGCTGTCGACAAGGACCTGATTGATAAATATGTTCGAGATTTTCAAAGAAGATTCGGTAAGTCAGAAGAAGTGGATGTAGTCACCGAGAAGGATATGATCTACGGAACTTTCCATGAAGTAGATAAATCAGGAGAGAAGGTAAAAGGAGGGAAACATAACCACAGTACAGTAGTGGTAGAATATGTGGAAAACAAGGATGCTAAAAAGAAGCTTATTGGCTTAAAGTTGGGAGAAGAGTTACTAGTAGAGCCGAGTAAATTAAGCAAGGGTGATGCCGACCTATCTGCAATGTTGGGAGTTCCAGTGGCTGAGATAAACGATTATCCAAAGCAATGGTCTTTGACGGTAGATACCATTTACCAGATAGAGCCACATCCACTAGATCAGGAGCTTTTTGATCAAGTGTTGGGTGCTGGAGCGGCTTCCAACGAAGAAGAGTTTAGAGCCAAAATTTCCGCAGACCTTGAGAAGCAATTGCTAAATGATTCTGACAAAAAATTGAGAAGAGACATTTCCGATAAGTTGATAGACAAGCTAGAGTTGCAACTTCCTGATGAGTTTTTGAAAAAGTGGTTGTTGTTTAACGGAGCAAATGCTGAGAAGCCAATTACTCAAGCAGATATTGATCGAGAATACGCTGATTATAGACGTTACATGCAGTTGCAGATTATCGAGTCAAACATTGCGAAAACCAACGACATAAAAGTTGAATTTCCTGAGATTCAAGAGAGGGTTAAAGCCAATATCAAAACCCAATTTGCAAGCTTCGGTCAACAGGAAATTGACGATAAAATGCTAGATCAATTTGCTCAGAACTTTCTTCAAAAAGAGGAAGAAGTGAGGAAGGTGTATGATCAATTATTAGATGAAAAGTTGATGGCTTTTTACAAAGGAAACGTTAAGCTTCAGGAAAAGGAAGTGTCATTTGACGAATTCGTTAAATTAGCCTCCGCGAAACAAGGCAAAGGGAATTTCCTGGATCAGGTTTCCAACCTTTTAAAATTCTGAGATGACAGACGATAAAGAATTCAGAAAATACGCAGTCCATCATATGGGCATGAGCGGTTTATCTGTAGATGAATACATGAAAGCGGCCGCTCCAAGTGGCATGACCAGAACGGTCATTGAAGAAAGACCAATGCCCTTCAGGGAGGTAGATGTCTTCTCAAGGTTGATGATGGACAGAATTATATTTTTAGGTCTACCCATTGATGACTTTATTGCAAATGTGATTCAAGCACAATTATTATTTCTTGAATCGGCAGACTCGGGTAAAGACATTCAAATCTATATCAATAGTCCAGGTGGGTCTGTTTATGCTGGTTTGGGGATATACGATACAATGCAGTACATAGGCTGTGATGTTGCAACTATTTGTACAGGAATGGCTGCGTCAATGGGAGCTGTGATTCTTTGTGCTGGCGAAAAAGGTAAAAGAACGGCTCTGAGACACGCGAGAGTAATGATTCACCAACCTATGGGCGGAGTAGGAGGTCAGGCTTCTGATATCATGATTACTGCTGAAGAGATTCAAAAGCTTAAAACTGAACTTTACGATATCATAGCAACTCATTCTGGGCAATCCAAAGAGAAGGTCTGGGATGACAGCGATCGAGATTATTGGATGCGAGCTGACGAAGCACGTGAATACGGTATGATCGATGAAGTATTAGTTAAAAAATAATCAATCCATGGCTGCTGCAACAGAAGATCAAATTAAGTGCTCGTTTTGCGGAAGAGATAAACGCGAAACTGCTGTTATGATTGCTGGAATCACTGGCCACATATGTGATCGGTGTATTCAACAGGCGTCAAGAATAGTTGATGAAGAGATGAGTACTCGATTACGTGAAAGCGTGTTGGGAAGTGTAAATCTTTTGAAGCCAGCTGATATTAAATCCCATCTGGATGAATTTGTCATTGGACAAGATGAAGCAAAGAGGAGTCTCGCTGTTGCAGTTTATAATCATTACAAGCGTGTTTCTCAGCAATCCAGTGGTGAAGACGATGATGTGCTGATCGAGAAGAGTAATATGATTTTTGTGGGGCAGACAGGGACTGGAAAGACCCTGTTGGCACGCACAATTGCCAAGGTGTTAAACGTCCCATTTTGCATTGCTGACGCAACTGTTTTAACGGAAGCTGGCTATGTAGGAGAGGACGTAGAGAGTATCTTAAGCAGATTGTTACAGTCTGCCGAGTACAACGTTGAAGCAGCCGAGCGTGGCATTGTATTCATAGACGAGGTGGACAAGATTAGCCGCAAAAGTGATAACCCATCTATTACAAGAGATGTAAGTGGAGAGGGTGTTCAACAAGGCTTGCTAAAGCTGTTAGAAGGTGCAACTGTTGGGGTTCCACCACAAGGTGGTAGAAAGCACCCGGAACAAAAGTTGGTTCAGGT
>Ga0181601_10000044_pt1 | contig 87539 bp, 79 predicted proteins | sample 041ome_8_FD_133020 | JGI IMG/M metagenome (GOLD analysis project Ga0181601, IMG submission 133020) | Coastal salt marsh microbial communities from the Groves Creek Marsh, Skidaway Island, Georgia - 041407BS metaG (megahit assembly) | ecosystem: Environmental > Aquatic > Marine > Intertidal zone... | reverse complement strand
CCACCACAATCTTTACTTCCCGTAGGTAAAAGACGTTATCTTTGCCGCCCTTATGAAAAATAGCCTCCGTCTTCTTTGGATTGCCCTCATAGCGGTTGTTCTTTCTTCCTGTGTAGGAAATAAAAAGTTGGTCTATTTACAAGATAAAGAGGCCAAGGGAAGTGAACGTTATTTTGAATGGCGTTGAAAAGACTATTATTTATATCCATTTTGCTATTTGCGCTAAGCCCTATGCTCCATGCGCAAGGCTACTATTGGGGTAGTGCGGGTAAGACCAAACGACTGAAGAATCTCACTGTAGATGGAGGTTTGGGATTGCGTATGTATTCTGGGGATATACAACAACGCGGTTCTCTATTCAATCCTCTCAAATTGGCCTATGGTTTAGGGGTGCGCTATCAAACAAGTGAGCGCCTGGGTTTTGAGCTGAATGGAGCCGGAAGAGGTTATAAAGGCACAGCAGAACAGGGAGCGGGATTTCCAGATGCCATGGAAGAGATGAATGGAAAGCTTTGGGAAGGGAATTTAACCGTCCAGTTCAGCGTTCTCAAGTGGACAGATTTCACCGTTCGACAGTTTACAGATAGAGATCCAGTAACTAAGGGCAACGTTTTTATCGGAGTGGGGGGCGGTGCAGCCCTATTCAACGGATCATATTCTTCATTGCGTTATGCCACAGGCAATGCTCTGGATAGCTTGGGCAATGATTCAAGCTATACGTATCCTGTTTCCACTTCTGGTTCTGGATCTGGCGTAGGATTTTATGTACCCATTCAATTTGGAGTGCGTTATCGATTTGACCCAATGTGGAGTTTATCTGCAGTGCTGAATTATCACTTGTATTTCTCGGATAACCTAGATGGGCTTCAGCGTGGACAAAATGATGGCATGACCTTATTTATGGTAAAGTTGGGATATACATTTGGTCAGAATAAGAAGAAGGCAAACATTGGAAAGACGCCCAATCAAAAGCGAAATGGCAAATGATAAAATTTGGAATAATCAAAGAAGGTAAGGTGCCTACAGATGAGCGTGTGCCGCTCACTCCACCGCAAATTGCCAAATTGATTGAAACCAAGAAAGAGGGGCGGTTCGTGGTGCAGCGTTCATCCGTGCGAAGAATCCAAGACGCTGAATACGAAGCGCTCAATATTGAGATGGCAAATGACGTTTCAGATGCTGATGTGCTCTTGGGTGTGAAAGAAGTTCCTATGGATCAGTTGGTTCCTGGTAAGACGCACCTGTTTTTTTCTCATACTATAAAAATGCAGCCTTACAACAAGAAGCTCTTGCAGGCCATGTTGGACAAAAAAGTGCGATTGATTGATTGGGAATGCCTGCGCGATGCCGCTGGAAGACGCGTAATAGGATTTGGTAGATATGCCGGAATCGTAGGAACCTACAATGCGTTCAGGGCTTATGGACATAAGCACAAAACCTTCGATCTCAAAAGGGCACACGATTGTGTTGATCGAAAGGAAATGGAATCGGAGTTGGTCAAGGTGAAATTGCCCAATATCAAAATATTGCTCACAGGCAGGGGAAAGGTGGCTAAAGGTTCAATGGAAGTATTGGATGCCATGAACATCAGAAAGGTTGGCATACGTGAGTTTTTAAAGCAGTCGTTTGACGAGCCGGTTTATTGTCAAATTACCTTCACAGAGTATTTCCAGCCGAAGGACCATGGCGGTTTCGATGTGAAAGAGTTTTATGCGCATCCAGAGCGTTACAAGAGCGACTTTATGCGCTTTGCCAAATGCACGGATATGCTTATTACGGGTCATTTTTGGGATTCAAAGTCGCCTTATTTGTTTACTCGCGAAGACGCTCGATCTCCCGATTTTAACATCAGATTGGTTGCAGATATTTCATGTGATATTGATGGTCCGGTGGCTTCTACCTTGAGGCCTTCGAGTATTGATGATCCGTTTTACGGATACGACCCTATCGAAGAAAAGGAAGTTGCTTTTGATGCTGAAGGAGCGATAACCGTAATGGCAGTGGATAACCTTCCCTGTGAATTGCCTCGTGATGCGAGTTTCGACTTTGGTGAGATGTTTATTTCATCCGTATTACCCAGTTTCTTGAATGGCGATAAGAAGGACATTTTAAAGAAAGCCACCATAGCACAAGACGGTGAAATTACCGAGCACTACGCTTATTTGAGAAAATGGGTAAATGCTTAAGCGTTGCCTAACGCTTCAATTGTCTTCAGCGGATTTTCTGATTTGTATACAGTGCTTCCGGCAACAAGGGCGTTGACTCCAGAGGCAACAAGTTTAGGAGCATTCTCAAGGTTTACACCTCCATCTACTTCGATGATGGCTTCTGAAGAATAGGCTTTGATTAGCGCTCTCAACGTACTCACTTTTTGGTAAGTATGTTCTATGAATTTTTGTCCGCCAAAGCCTGGATTTACACTCATAATGAGTATCATGTCAACATCTTTAATGATGTCTTCAAGTAAGGAAACAGGAGTATGTGGGTTCAACGCCACACCGGCCTTCATTCCTGCTTTTTTAATGGCATCAACGGTGCGGTGTAAGTGAGGGCAAGCTTCGTAGTGCACTGTTAAGATGTCGGCTCCGGCAGATTTAAAATCGTTGATATAAGGATCGGGGTTAGCGATCATGGCATGCACGTCCAATACTTTGGTAGTGTGTCTTCTAAAAGCCTCAATGATGGGTAGGCCAAAAGAAATGTTGGGGACAAAAACTCCGTCCATTACGTCCAAGTGAAACCATTGCGCAGCACTTTGATTGAGGCGTTCAGATTCTTCTTTTATTCGAGAGAAATCGCACGATAATAGGGAAGGAGCAACGATGTTTTTCATGGGGTAAAAATAGAGATTGCATCTAGTCTAACTCGAATAATATCCTCACACGAAGCGGTGCTTTTTCAACAATTTCAAATTCTCCTTTGAGTTGATTAGCCAACAATTGAATCACTGTAAGACCTAAAGGTGAATCAGAGCCACTAGCTCCGAACTCAACAGAAGAGGGCAGGGCAATAAATAGAAGGGTAGAAATTATTAAAAGCGCAGAAGAATAGGACTATCCTAAATAGGCCTTCAATAACTTACTTCTTGATGTATGTCGCAATCTTCGTATGGCCTTTTCCTTGATTTGACGAACACGTTCGCGGGTTAGGTCAAACTCTTCACCAATCTCTTCCAATGTCATAGGGTGCTTTCCTGTTAAGCCGAAGTAAAGGCGAATAACGTCAGATTCTCTTTCAGATAGTGTAGCCAAAGACCTTTCAATTTCTCTTCGCAAGGACTCGTTCAACAATGACATTTCTGGGTTATGCTCATTGTCATCGCTAAGGGTGTCGTACATATTGCGTTCATCGTCTTCAGAACCCAACAGCGGAGCATCCATGGAAACGTGTCGTCTGTTGTTTTTGATGTTCTGACTGATGTCTCCCTCAGCCATTTCCAACTCCGTAGCTATTTCGTCAACTGTCGGCTCGCGTTCATGCACTTGTTCAAGTTGAGCATATGCACGATTGATTTTATTGATGTTTCCAATCTTATTTAGTGGGAGTCGAACAATACGCGCTTGTTCAGCCAACGATTGAAGGATGGATTGACGAATCCACCATACGGCATAAGAGATGAACTTAAATCCTCTGGTTTCATCAAAGCGTTTTGCAGCTTTGATTAATCCTAGGTTACCTTCATTGATCAAATCAGGAAGACTCAACCCTTGATTTTGGTATTGCTTTGATACTGAAACAACGAACCTTAAGTTTGCCCGAACCAATTTCGCCAATGCTTGCTGATCACCTTGCTTTATTCTTTTTGCCAATTCTACTTCCTGCTCAGCCGTGATCAATTCTTCTCGGCCAATTTCAGTTAAGTACTTATCGAGAGATGCGGTCTCTCTGTTGGTGATTTGCTGGGTAATTTTTAGTTGACGCATAGGATTGGTTTTTCTCTTGATAAAGAAATACCATCCTAGAGGGAAAAAAAGAAGCCGATATTTAGACTTATAAATATCGGCTTGTTAAAACTCGCGTTGTAAGTTGCTCTTACTGAGCAGCGTTAGGCTCTGGACGTGGAATTAATGCCTTTCTAGAAAGTCTTAATTTACCCGTTTTTACATCGATTTCTATCAATTTCACCTCGATTTCTTGTCCAGCTTTGAGCACATCTTCAACGTTTTCAATGCGCTTATGGTCTATTTCGGAGATGTGAAGTAAGCCTTCTTTTCCTGGAAGAATTTCAACAAATGCACCAAAGGCTGCAATGTTTTTCACTTTTCCTTTATACACTTCTCCAACTTCTGGTTTCGCAACGATACCCTTAATCCAAGCCATTGCTTTGTCCATTCCTTCTTTGTTATCACATGCAATCTGAACAACGCCTTTGTTGTCTTCTTCAGTGATAGAAATGGTTGTTTCAGTTTTGGCTTGAATCTCTTGAATTACCTTACCACCTGGTCCGATCACAGCCCCAATTTGTTCTTTATCAATGAGAATTGTTTCAATTCTTGGAACGTGTGGCTTGAAATCTGCGCGAGGCTCTTGAATGGTCTTTAGCATTTCATTCAAAATATGTGCTCTTCCTTCTTTCGCTTGGTTCAATGCTTTTTCAAGAACTTCATAAGCCAATCCATCCACCTTTATGTCCATTTGACAAGCGGTGATTCCTTTTTCAGTTCCAGTAACTTTAAAGTCCATATCGCCCAAGTGATCTTCATCTCCTAAGATGTCAGAAAGAACAGAATACTTTCCGTCTTTATCCATGATCAATCCCATGGCGATACCACTTACTGGTCGCTTGATCTTTACACCGGCATCCATAAGAGCCAATGTTCCTGCACATACAGTTGCCATTGAAGACGAACCATTTGATTCAAGGATATCAGATACTACACGAATGGTGTAAGGATTCACGTCAGACGCAGGAATCATGTTCTTCAAAGCGCGAAGTGCCAAGTTTCCATGACCAACTTCTCTTCGAGAAACACCTCTTAACGGACGAGCTTCACCAGTTGAGAAAGGAGGGAAGTTGTAATGCAACATGAACTTCTCAGTGCCTTGCTGAAGCGCACCGTCAACGGTTTGTTCATCCAGCTTTGTACCCAAAGTGATTGTTGTCAACGACTGCGTTTCACCTCTTGTGAAAATGGCAGAACCATGCGTTCCCGGAAGATAATCTATCTCTGTCCAGATCGGACGAATTTGTGTAGTTGTTCTTCCATCAAGACGCTTGCCTTCATTGAGGATCATCTTGCGCATAGCTTCTTTCTCCACTTTGTGGAAATATTTGCTTACCAATCCCGCTTTCTCTGCTTGATCCTCTTCACTCAGTGTAGCCAAGTACTCAGCCTCCAGGGCCTTAAAAGCATCACCTCTTTCGTGCTTAGCACTGGCTGAAGTGGCTATTGCATAGCATTTATCATAGCAATAAGCCATAACTGCAGCCTCCAGCTCCGCATCATTGGTTTCGTGCGAATACTCTCTTTTAGGACTTGATTTTACAATCTTCGCTGCTAAGTCTAATTGAGCTTGGCAATGTATCTTGATTTCTGAATGGGCAAACTTTATAGCTTCGAGCATTTCGCTTTCACTTACTTCATGCATCTCTCCTTCAACCATCATGATGTTGTCCATTGTAGCGGCAACCATGATATCGATATCGCATTCTGCCATTTGAGCGAAGGTTGGGTTCACAATAAATTCACCATTGATTCTACCCACGCGAACTTCAGAAACAGGTCCTGCAAAAGGAATGTCAGAAACTGCTATTGCTGCTGAGGCAGCTAAACAAGCCAACGCATCCGGTTGAATGCTCTTATCAGATGAAATCAAGCTCACCATTACTTGAGTTTCAGCGTGAAAATCATCTGGAAATAATGGTCTTAACGCGCGGTCAATCAAACGCATGGTCAGTACTTCATTGTCTGATGGACGGGCTTCTCTCTTAAAGAATCCACCTGGGAATTTCCCTGCGGATGGATATTTTTCTCTGTAGTCTACAGTTAACGGAAGAAAGTCTACTCCGTCTTTAGCTTCTTTACTTGCTACGACTGTTGCCAGCAACATGGTTCCTCCTTGCTTGACAACTACCGATCCGTCAGCCTGCTTCGCAAGTTTTCCGGTTTCGATAATGATTTCACCGCCATTCGTTGAGGCGATGCTTTGTTGTGTTCCTAATAACATAATGAAACGATAAGTGTAAATATGAAAAAAGGCAATGTAGATTGCCTTTTTTTCTAAAATGATTGGAAGATTACTTCCTTAAGTTGAGTTCTTTGATAATGCTTCTGTAACGCTCGATGTCTTTTGACTTAAGGTAGTTTAGAAGACTTCTTCGCTTTCCTACAAGCTTAATAAGTGCTTGTTGGGTCGTAAAATCTTTACGATTGTTTTTAAGATGCTCAGTTAAATGAGCAATTCTGAAAGTGAAAAGAGCAATTTGCCCTTCAGCCGATCCAGTGTTAGAAGCCGCTTCTCCGTGCTTCTTGAAAATTTCTTGTTTTGTTTCGCTAGTCAAATACATGCTACAGCTTCTATTTCTTTATAAGGGGCGCAAATATATACATTTCTATCTCTGCGTCAATCACTTATTTAATTTTTAATTAGAGAGAGGAATTGGCCCAGTTTCTCCTTTAGATTTTGGCGTTCTACAATGAAATCTAAAAAGCCATGTTCGAGCACAAATTCAGAGGTTTGAAATCCTTCTGGTAAATCTTTACCGATGGTTTCTTTTACCACACGTGGTCCAGCAAAGCCAATCAATGCACCTGGTTCAGCAATATTGATATCTCCTAACATAGCAAAAGATGCTGTAACTCCACCCGTAGTTGGATCGGTTAGCATTGAGATGTAAGGGATCTTCTTTTCGCTCAACTGAGTCAATTTTGCACTCGTTTTGGCCATTTGCATTAATGAATAGGCAGCTTCCATCATACGTGCACCTCCACTTTTACTGATCAAAATAAACGGAGAATTATGCTCAATGGCATAATCTATGGCACGTGCAATCTTCTCGCCAACTACAGATCCCATGCTACCACCAATGAACTGAAAGTCCATACAGGCAATAACTACCTTCTTTCTATTGATGTTTCCAGCAGCGGTTCTCACCGCATCATGCAAGCCGGTCTTTCGAATGGTGGCCTGAAGCCGATCACCATATTTTTTAGTGTCTTCAAACGAAAGCGGATCACCAGAAATCATATGCGGGTTTATCTCCGTGTATCGATTGTTGTCAAATAATATCTGGAAATATTGCAAAGAACTGATGCGCTCGTGAAAGCTGCACTTTTCGCAAACCCACATTGAGTTGGCATGTTCTTCTGAACTCACCACATGGTTGCAGCTACGGCACTTATACCATAATCCTTCTGGGGTTTCTTTTTTCTCCGTAGTTGGAGTGCGAATCCCCTCTGTCATTCTTTTAAACCATCCCATGCCTAATGCTTTGAATCGGCTGCAAAGCTATACCAATATTTGTGACATCATAATCCTTAGAAAGGATACTGTATGGCAAGATTGAATGTTAATTCGGGTCTATAAGGTGCATCCCATTGCACAACACGTGTCAAACCTTGAACCTGGCGGGCGTCATTGGCTGAGGATCTCAGCTGATTTGTGAGTGATTTGGATTGGAAAAGCCAACGTTCACCTTCGGGAAGAGCAGGGTTTTTCAATTGAAGGCCACCATCTAATCTGAGGATGAAGAAGTTGAAGTTTAGTCGAATTCCAGCACCCGGTGCAATGGCGATTTCATTGTAGAAACGATCAAACCTAAACTCTGCCCCAATACGTTGTGGGTCATACCTTAACAACCATATATTCCCTAGATCTGTGAACAGTGCACCTTCTATTTGTTTGATGATATGAAAACGATATTCAAGGTTGAGCTCTAACTGAAATTCGCCCACTTGGTCAATACCGTAGGTTTCGATCTCTGATAGACTACCTGGACCTAGTGCTCTCGCGCGCCAAGCCCTAATGCCGTTTGACCCGCCACCGAAAAAGCTTCGTTCGAACGGTAGGGTGTTCAAGTTGCTTAGTGGCGTGCCAATGCCACCATAGAGTCTATACACCATCTTGGAAGTCTCATTCAAGTTGGTGTTTTTGACAAAATTGAAGTCGAACTTGACGTATTGTGCGAAGGCAATGCTGTCAATCAGATATGAGTTGGTAGATTCTCTGTAGGGCAGCTTGAGTGCACCGCTCGCAGCGCGCAGCAGATTTCCAGCAGTTTCAAAATTGAGTCGGTAGTAATAATAGTTGTTAAACTTATTGAGGTCTTGGGTGGTGTTGGAGTACGAGATTCTTCCTGCAGCTATGATGTGGTCATTGTAGCTATTGATCAAAAGCGAATTTCCGGTTTCTTGTAATTGCCGTTCGAACAAGGGGTCTTTGTTTAGTTGAATCACACTCAAATCGAGTGGAGCTACTACCAATTGATCTCTCTCTCTGAGCTTCATGGTATATTGGTAGGTCATGTTCAAAAGGTTTCTCTCGTAAAGAGGTCTTACTTGCCGGTCTACGGAGGCAATGATGTTTGTTTTTGGTTCTTTTAGCCAGAGAAATTCTTTGCTTGAAAGGCGGAGTAAAAAATCAGGAATGGTAAGGCTCAATTGACTACCAAATTCATAGGTATTGAATATGCTGATGTTGTTGATGACCTCGGTGTTTGCATCGGAGCTCGTGCTATTCGTGCGTTGAGACTCCAGTCCACCGTACACCTTCCAATCCAATTGCTCAGCACCTCTAAAGAGGTTTCGATTTTTATAATTGATGGATGATGAGATTCCCAAGTTGCCCGATCGGTTGGTGCCTGTAGTTTCCAAGCTGAACGAATTTTTTGGTGCACGGGTTAGATTGACCCTCAAATCGAGCAGAGCAGCCGTTGAATCGATGTTGCTTTGTGAGTATTGCATATCGATAAATCGGAAGTTGTTCAGTGCGTTCAGACGTTCGTAGCTATAGTTGGTTCGGCTCAACGAATACTTTTCACCGGGAGAAAGAAAGATGTTTCTTGAAATTCGAAGGGGTCTGATATATGGCTTGTCTAAGTAGAGTATGGTGAGGTCTCTGAAGGCAATCGTATCGAGCCGTTTTGGGTTTTTGGAGCGAGCAACGAAATTTTCGTTTACTGTAATTGAGTTCAGGTAGTGTTTTCGATGAGAAACTTCAACGATGGTATCCTCTCCATTGACGTTTTCAGAAATTCTCAAATTGCGAAACCGCACTGCTACATCAAATCGTGTTCCTGCTAAATTGGTATCAATATCAAACAGAACGTGTATTTTGTCGAAAGAAAAATATCCCAAATTTTTCATTTTCCGAGTGAGTCGATCACGTTCCTGTTCAAATTGCTCTGCATTGAATCTGTCGCCTGGTGTTAGTGTCGTTTTCACCCCATTTGGCACCTGAAATTCTTTGATCAACGCAGTATCTTCAAAGGTGTATTTCACTTTGCGTACAGTGTAGGCTGGTCCGCTGTATATGTAGTAATGTAGTTCGGTAGTTTTTTTACCCAAAAAGGCAAACGCGTTTACACGTGCATCAAAGTATCCTTCATTTTTCAGCGTTCGAAGCAATTGATCTTTGCTTTTTTCGAGCAGGATGGGTTCGTAAATGGGGGGTGCTTCGCCTACTGTATTCTTTAGGTAGTTGAAGAGCTTTTTGTCTTGGTTATGCTTCGAGGCATAATTCCACATCGTGATATGGAATGGAATAAAGCCTAGCATTTTTCGATACGATTTTTGCTTTAGTACATATTCAAGGGCATCAGGATCGGCTTCGTAATCATTAGCGCCATTTTCATTGAGATGAATTTTAGTTTTCACCACCAAATGCTGACCTTCTTCTACGTGCCGCGCCACTTGGCAAGATTGAATCAACCAAGCGATAAACAGAAGAAATATGACGTTGAGTAAATTCCTCATCAAGAGGTGGCCTTATCTTTGGCCCAAAGCTAATGGTATTTAAGCGACCCTTTTGATTTCCAAAAATGAAATAAAGCGTATTCGAAGCCTTCACAACAAGAAGGGCCGAAAAGAAGCACAGCAGTATATTGTTGAAGGTGAAAAATCCGTTCGCGAAGCAATGCACGCTGGTGGTCACTTGGTTTCCCTGTATGTGCTTGAAACCGCTTCAATCGACATCCTCGAACAAGGACAATTGATTGCTGAAAAGGACATGAAGCAAATTTCTGCGTTCACCTCTTTTTCTCCGGCTTTGGCGGTCCTCAAAATGACCGAGTCAAACGTTGATTACGAAAGATTGTCGAAGCAAAAGGTACTGGCGTTAGATGGAATCCGTGATCCTGGAAATTTGGGAACTATTATTCGCACAGCCGATTGGTTTGGTATTTCCACTGTTTTACTTTCTTCAGATTGCGTTGATATTCATAATCCGAAAACACTTCAGGCAACAATGGGAAGCTTTCTCAATGTTGATGTCATTCAAGGCGAACTTCATGAAATGATTGGACAGCTTCAGAAGCATAACCCAAACTTCCAAATTTATGGTGCGGTTTTAAATGGTGAAGATTCCAAAGTTATCAATGGTTCTCCACGTCCTGGTTTATTGATCATTGGAAGCGAATCACATGGGATAAGTGCAGCTATTCAGGAGCTTTGTACAATGCGACTCACCATTGCTGGAAAGGGAAAGGCTGAATCGTTGAACGCGAGCATTGCCGCAGCTGTTCTCTTGTCTGATTGGACAACCAATTAACCTTCGAAATTGAACGAAAGGGCAATGATGCGAGAATTCAATTCATTAATCGGACTCGAAAACTTTGTTTGATCCTGCACAATGATGTTGTTGATTCCATAGCTGAATCGCAGTTCGGGACTGAATTTAAAGTATTCTAAGAAAAAATCGAAGCCTACACCTGCCTCCACCATATAATTCATGCGCTGCAACTTCACGATAAATTCCCCTTTTTCGTCAACTTGATTATCCACAAATTGCTGTGAGGCCAGGTCAATGCTGTAATTGAAACCAGCGAAAATGTACTGTGCGAAATTATTGACACGTGCTGATCTATATTTCAAATAGAGTGGCACATCTACAAAGGTTGATTCTACCGTGCGCACTACAGGAGACCGAGCATTGTTGTTTGGATCGAAATAGGTGTAATTTAAATTGCGCGAGGCAAAAGCAATGCCCGGAGTAAAGCGCAAGCCGAAATACGGACCCAAATGCAATTCTGAAAGCACATGAATGATAAATCCTGGCTGCCTTCCAACCTCAAGACGGATGAGGGAGTCACCTTTAGTTAAGTCTTGCTCAATATTGAATCCATTACTGCTGAAGCCTAGTTGAAATCCAAAATGAAGTTTTCGGTTGTCAAATTTTGGCAGGTTTTCAGGAATGTCGCGCTGACCTATAGCGCTCAGAGAGGCCACGGTTGCGAGGGTTGATAGTATGATCTTGATCAAGCGCATTCGATGCAAAGGAACGAAAGCTCGGCCAGTTTTATTTCTCAGCCAAGTATATTGTAGCAATTCCGAATGTCAAACGGAATTCTCTAATGTTTTGGTAGCCTACTTCGTTCAGAATGGCTAAAAATGAATTGCCTTCCGGAAAAGCGTTCACTGATTCTGGTAGATAAGTATATGCCCGCTGGTCCTTTGAGATCAGTTTGCCAATGTTGGGCAATATAGCTTTGAAATAAAAATTGTAGAGTTGTTTCATTGGAAAAACGCGGGGTTTAGAAAACTCTAAAATAGCGACTGCATACCCAGGCTTCAATACTCGCTTGATTTCCTTTAGTCCAACTTTGAGGTTTTCAAAATTGCGGACGCCAAACGCCACCGTAACAGCTTCAAAATGGTTTTCAGGAAAATCGATGTTTTCTGCGTCTCCCAATTTCAGTTCAATGATTCCATCGAGCGATCTTTTCTTCATTTTAACTTTTCCAACTTCAAGCATTCCTGCGGAAATGTCTATTCCCTTTATTTCAGAAGGTTTAAGTGCCATTAATTCAACTGCAAAATCCCCTGTGCCTGTCGCCACGTCCAGAATAACGCTGGGTTTATAAGGTCGAAGCAGCTTTACCGCTTTTTTGCGCCAGAGCTTGTCGATGTTCAAGCTCAGTACATGGTTAAGCAAATCGTATCGGCCAGAAATGTTATCAAACATCTGGGCGACTTGCTCTTTTTTACTGCCTTCTTCTGTGTAGGGTTTTACCTTTTCTGCTGCGTTTTCAGTCATCAACCAACCATTATATGTTCTTCAGGATATGAGTAGTTCGTGCTAATAATCTTTCTAGAGAACGCGAAGATGATGGATAATGTTCCTAATCGACCGATAAACATTGAAAAGATCAGAATGATCTTTCCTGGATTGCTCAGCATACCCGTAATTCCCGTGCTCAGGCCACAGGTGGAAAATGCCGATACTTCTTCGAAAATTAAGTCGATCAACCCTCTATCACTCATTGCAAGAATGTGTTCTTCTGTTAAGCAAAGCGCATAAATGCATATGAGCATACCTCCTCCAAAAGTCACCAATACCGTGAATGCCTTGAGCATGTCGTCAGTCGGAATGGTTCTTCCGCTGAATTCAACATTTTTCTTTCCCCGGATGATGGACCATGTATTGATGCAAATCAATCCGAAAGTGGATGTTTTAATTCCACCGGCTGTTGAAAATGTGTTTCCTCCTACGAACATCATGAATATAAGCATGAACAACGAAGCGGTGGAAAGACTAAAAATATCGGCAGTGTTTAGTCCAGCTGACCGCGAAGAAATGGATTGAAATAAAGCTACAATGGTCTTTTCTACAAAGGTTAAGTCCGATAGTGTTGTTTTCCATTCGGCCGCCAAATACAGGACTACACCAATGCCAATAAGGATCAGGTGTGTTCGAACGGCTAAAATCGTACTCATGTTCGGTTTTTTCCACGGATGTTTCAACCGATCTCTCATCAAGCTCGGGGTAAAGAGGTCAAACATCACGGTGAATCCAAAGGCTCCGAGCAAAACCAATAGCGCTACAACCAAATGCATCAGGTATGCCTCGCGAATAAATGGTGCATACATTCCATCCGTTACGGTAGAAAAACCGGCATTGTTGAAGGCTGAAATGGAATGGAAAATTCCGAAGAAAAGTCTGTCACCTCTAGATTCGAGCGGCATGTCGGGTGTGATGAGCGCATAAATCAGTAAACCACCAACAATTTCTATGATGGCGCTCAAGGCAAATACTTTAATGAGCATTCCTTTAGCGTTGAAAAATGCATCTTTCGTTACAAAATCTTCAATGATGTCGTCTTGCTTTAAACTGAATCCGGCACGATTTAAAAATGCAGCCAAATAGGCAAAAGAAACAATGTTCAATCCGCCCAGTTTCATCAATAGCATGATCACGAAATGCCCTTTATATGTAAAGAAGGTGCCCGTGTCAACAACGATCAAACCAGTTACACATGTTGCGCTTACTGAAGTAAATAAGGCATCAATAAATCCCATGCTGCCTTGTTGAACCGACATTTCAGGCATGAGCAAGAGCCCTGTTCCCAGGCCAATAATCACCAAGAATGATGCGATAAAAATGGTAGAAGGATGAATCTTAATGTTCGAGAAAATGTTGGTATTGTCATTGAGCTCGAAAAAGACAACTATGAACAGATAACACTGCAGAAAAACCACCGAAAGGGCCCCCAAACTTTCCAGCCCAATGGCATTGAAAATGGTTTGAACTATCAGGATGTCGAATAGATTGTAAGATATTCCTTCAAAGGCAAGAATAAGCACCAAAAAGCTTTCGAACCAATTGTCCTTGATGAATTTGATGGGCTCAAAATCATAGAAAATCTTGACTAAAAAGTGTAAAACGTAGAATCCAAATGAAAACTGTACGATGCCTTGGATTAGGGCAGCGGTTTCAGGATTGTGGCTGAAACCATGATAGTAAAACAAACTTCCGATGGCCATGATTGAAATCAAAATGCTCAGAATTTTAAGCAGCCTGAGGTTTTTAGCCTTGCTGCTATAAATGATCAAATTGATTTGCTCGCGTATCGATCGAATGTCCACCTCAGAGGGATTTTTTAATTTCTTCTAGCAGATCATTCTGCGTAATTGAAACAACGCCTGGAAACTGACAAACCCAACCTCCAGCTAAGTTGGAGATGGTTGCAATATCTTTCAGATCCATGCCAACAGCCAAAGCGCAGGTAGCTGCCGAAATCACAGTGTCACCTGCGCCAGACACATCCGCAATGGTTCTGTTTAACGCAGGAATATGATGGTTTTCATTTCCATTCGTTATGAAAACTCCATCGGCAGAAAGGGTGAAAAAAGCAGCTTCAACCGGCATTTTTTCTTGAAGTTGAGTATAGGCCTTCATCAAATCGACATCATTAGATCTCAGATGAGGTAAATTGAGTCCTTCCCGCAATTCTTTCATGTTGGGCTTGAATAAACTCGCCCCATGATAGCTGAAAAAATTTCTTTTTTTCGGGTCTACCGTCACCTTAATTCCCAGTGATTTAGCCTTACTTATAACTTCCTGAATCAGCGTATTTGTTATGCTTCCTTTGTCGTAGTCTTCAAAAATGATAGCATCTGGTTTGTACTCATCAACTAAGGCGTTGACTTTTTCTAAAAGCTCAGTTTCATCGGCTTTGCTGAGGGTGGAAGTGATTTCCTCGTCAAATCGAAGTAATTGACTAAAGCCACTTACCATTCTGGTCTTTTTAGAAGTTTGTCTTGATCTGCTGGTTACAATTCCTCTCGTATCCAAGCCCTCTTCCTCGAGAAGTTTTTTGATGGTCATTCCTGCGTCATCATCGCCAATTACCGAGCATAAAATACTTTTTGCACCGAGTTTGTTGACGTTCAGTCCAACGTTAGCGGCACCGCCAAGTCTGTAGTCTTTAGATTTGATATCGAGCACAGGAACAGGCGCTTCAGGGGAAATACGAGAAACATCGCCTTTGTAATAGGCGTCAAGGATCACATCGCCAATGACGAGGATATTGAGTTGATTAAACTGAGATACCGAGCGTAAAAGGTCTTCCTTGTTCATTAGCTCAATTGATCAATCGCTTTTTTGATACGGTCAAGCGCCTTCTTCAAATCATCTTCTGAAGCTGCATAACTCAGACGAATGTATTCATCGGCTCCAAATGCGCTTCCCGATACGGTGGCAACATGAGCAGTTTCGAGCAAATACATGCACAAATCTCCTGCATTGTTGATTTTTCTTCCATCGAAGCTCTTTCCAAAAATGCTGGAAACTTTTGGGAATAAATAAAACGCGCCTTCTGGTCTATTGCAAACTACCCCATCAATGCTTGACAATCCTTCAATCATTAATTCTCTGCGCTTATTAAATTCATTCACCATGGGCTTAAGATCAGCCGGATCCATTAGCATGGCGGCCAATGTTGCCATTTGACTAATGCCTGAAGGTGCACTGGTGAATTGGCCTTGCATTTTATTGCATGCTTTGGCGATCTCTTTTGAAGCGCCAATATATCCTATACGCCAACCGGTCATCGCAAACGATTTTGAAACACCGTTTACCGTAATTACCCTGTCATAAAGTTCAGGAATGGCGGCTAAACTGAAATGCTCTCCTTCGAAGCGTATGTGCTCATATATTTCATCCGAAATGATAAACACGTTTGGGTATTTTTTGAATACCTCGCCCAAGGCTAATAGTTCGTCTTTTGAATATGCACCACCCGTTGGATTGGATGGATAGGAAAACATGAACAATTTGGTGTCTTGGTCTAGATGGTCATCAAGCTGCTCCGGGGTAATTTTAAAATTTTGCTCTACTCCGGCTATCACTTCCACGATTTGTCCTTCAGCAAAACCAATCATTTCCTTGTAGCTTACCCAGTAAGGAGTTGCAACCACTACTTTGTCACCGGGGTTTACAAGGCAAAGAACAGTGTTCATCAAGCTTTGCTTAGCGCCAGTGGAAACAACTATCTGATCGATTGAATAGGAAAGACCATTGTCTCGTTTCAATTTCATCGCAATCGCCTCTCTCACTTCGACCAATCCTGGAACAGGAGTATAGTGTGATACGTTATCCTTAACGGCTTGAATCGCTGCATTTTTAATGATTTCTGGCGTGTTAAAATCCGGTTCCCCCAAACTCAAATTGATCACGTCATGCCCAAGCGCTTTGAGGTCTCTGCTCTTTTGAGACATGGCTATGGTTTCGGATTCTGCCAGCTTTTGAATGCGATCTGATAATACGTTCATGCAATAGTATTGAGGGGCAAAGCTAAAGAATTGAAGCACTTTTCTAACACGCTTATTCTTTCATTATTCCACCCGAAGCATGCATTCTTTTTCAATATTTGCGGTATGGATACTATGAGCGGAGTAGCATTAATTGTAGCGGTGATCGCCACAGGAGCAGCGATTGTTGCGGTGGTATACACCATCTTGAATCAGTATTTTAACCAACAAAGGGAGGTCAATGCTTCTCAATTGGAAGAAAGAAAGCGTAAAGACTACGTAGGAATTCAAATGCAGGCCTACGCGCGCTTAATTCTGTTTTTGGAGCGCATCAATCCTGAACGCCTTGTTTTTAGAGTAAATAAGCCTGGAATGAGCGCTCGATATCTTCAATCAGAAATTCTCAAAACCGTAAGGGAAGAGTTTGATCATAACCTTACCCAGCAATTATACATCAGTTCGGAAGCATGGATGGCAGTCAAAGCTGCGCGTGAAGAAATCCTGAAAGTACTTAATGTGGCCGCAGAGCGTGTTCATCGTGATGCGGATTCGTTGGCACTTTCAAAAGCCATTCTAGAGGTATTAGGAAGCATGGAAAAGCTACCTACTGAAGTGGCGATCGGTATTTTGAAATCGGAGTTCGGAAAGAAAATGAAACTTTAGTCAGTAGAAAGGTTTTGCAAAGAGGCAATAACCTCTAGGGAAGCTTGGTATTCGTTGATTTTGCCAGAAGACACTTTCTGTTTCAAGTGACCTATATCATGAGATTTTCCGAGTGATTGTAATACGTATTCGTAAATGCTCAATTCGGTTAGTTTTTCAAAGGCGCGCGCTTGTTGTTCCAATCGTTTTGCTTCGAATTGTCCGTTTTCTTTGAGTGTTTTGAGCATTGCGTTTACAGTATTCCAAGCTTCCTTCACTCCTTCATCGTTGAGGCCAGAAGCTGTCAGCACTTTTGTTTCCCAACCAGAATGAGAAGCTGGGAATAGATGCAAGGCCATTTCTAATTGTTTCTTTGCTTTTCTAGCTGCATCGATATTATTGCCGTCAGCCTTATTGATGACAATAATTTCTGCGGCCTCCATGATTCCGCGTTTTATCCCTTGTAAATCATCACCTGTTCCTGGCATGGCGAGCATGAGGAAACAATCGGTAATGTTGATCACTTCAGTTTCACTTTGACCAACCCCCACGGTTTCGATAATAACCACATCAAATCCCGCGGCCTCGCAAAGCAACATTGATTCTCTTGTTCGGGCTGCAACTCCTCCAAGGGTTCCGCTGGAGGGACTGGGTCGAATAAATGCATTGGGTTCCCGACTCAATTCTTCCATACGTGTTTTGTCACCCAGAATGCTTCCACCACTTTTTTGACTGCTTGGATCAACGGCCAATACAGCTAGTTTCAAGCCTTGATTTACAATCGATTTGCCTAGCGTTTCAATGAAGGTGCTTTTTCCTACGCCTGGAATCCCAGTAATTCCGATACGTATGGAAGGTTTGCGTTGATCATAGATCGCATCAACGAGCTCAATGGCCTGTTTTCTGTGATTTGGAATGGTGCTTTCAATAAGGGTGATGGCCCTGGAAAGGGTAAGCATGTCACCCTGGATAAGCTTTTCTATGTTGATGGAATTGGCCAATTTGATTCAAAGAAAGCAAATGTGGGCGTTTGCAAAGAGCTGAATGTAATCTTATCGAAACTCGTGGTTAAAACTCACAAACTGTGGAGTGCAATCACCACGCACAATTTGGCTGACGTTGACTTCGTATTTCAATCCGATTTCCAGGTTGTTGTTAACGATAAAGTCGTGGTCAATTTTTGTTCCCCTCAGGTCTCCCATCTCTTGGTCTTCCAATGCCAATACGCTCGCTTTGAAATCCATAATCACGGCAATTCTGCCGTTTCCTTCTGGGTGCGGTTTAATGTCCGTAATTTCGGTATAGGTGGTTACAATGTCGTAATCACAATCGCTTCGTTTGGTCTTTTCAGCGCAAGCACTGACCAAGAAGATGACCACTAAAAGGGATAAAAGAGCACGAAGGCTATTTGATAAATTTACTATTCCAGACATTCTCGCTAAAATCCTTTGAATACATGATGGCAGTGATTACCGATAATGTCATGATCAAACACGTAGTCATGCTGAACATGAAAAACCGGAAGAAGAATTCACTATGAATTACTTCGAACTGTGAAGGTACGAGAATAGCTACCAATAAACCTATGGCCGATGAGGTAGCGGCCAGCGCCCCTATGTGACGAAAGGGATATTTCAAAATCTCCTGATACCACTTCATATCGTCACCCCATTGAAAAATATAGTAAAACTGACCATTCGGAAGCTCGGCCATTAAAATGGGGTCTTTGGTACTGTCTTTTAAGTTGAATCGTTCTTGCGGAGCAATGATCTTGAAGGTTGAGAATGTGGTTCCTATTGTAGCTTCTATGCGCTTTACTTCCCTAATCGCTTCACTCGGAATATCACCTTTGAATAAATCACTTTCTAAGAATCGTAATCTGAAACGGGTGCAAATTTTTTCAATGGTTTCTACATTGTACTTGCGTGATGCATCGAGCTTTTTAGTCCAACCAAACTGATCAGCAGAAAAAGATTTCCCTGTCAAAATCCTATCTGCAATTGAGCGTTCAGCTGTAGCATCACTCTCTAAAAGTGATTTCACTTGATTGATCAGCAGTGATTGCTCAAATTCAGTTTGAGCATTTGCCATTTCTTCCAGTAAATTGATATCGTTCATTTTATTCCTTTTTAATAGGTTCAATGTTTGATGCCTTCTTGGCTTTTCTGGTGGCTTGATTTCGCTTGATGCGCTTGATCTGAAACCAAATGTAAATGATGAAAAAGGCTGTGAGCATAAGCACCACAAACGCTAAAACAACATATTCTCCGGGCTTCATTTATTTCTAACAAATAATCGCGTCAACAAGTTCAGTGTGGTTAGATAATGCCCAAAAATAATAGGATAGAAATTAGAATCATAAGAAATCCTACAAGATTTTGAATGAAAGAAATGGTAATCTTCTCGAGCAAATTTTTCCCTATGAATGCACCCGCAAAAGCCGACAAGGTTGCTAATCCTATCAGTTCGATCGAGCTTCTCAACACACTAAAGTCAAAAGAAAAAGCGTAGGTGCCGATGCGTATCGTATCTATCAAACAGGCGATTACAACACCTGTTGCCACAAATTGACTTTTGTTTAGCCCAAGTTTAACAAGAAAAGCGCTTCTCAATGCCCCTTGATGCCCGCTCAAGCCACCGAAGAAGCCGCTGAAAATTCCACCAGGGAGTAAAAATTTTTTGTTGATTTCTAGATTTTTCAGGCCGGGTAGCAATTCCATCAATGAGAATAAGAATATCAAAACAGCCATCACCACGTTTAGATAATTGGTTTCGATTGAGCCGATGTGCAATACAGTTTCTGAATGGGCAAGCTCGCTCAAAGCCAACGCCCCAAAATAGGCACCAACTATAGCAGGTAGGCCGAATCGAATAATGATTGATCTCACTGCATGTTTACCTATCAAAACAAGTTTGAACATGTTGTTTAAAAAATGCACAATGGCAGTTGCCGCAACGGCAAATTCAGGTGGAAAGAATAGGATAAATACAGGAGTGAGCATAGTGCCAAGTCCAAAACCTGAGAAGAATGTGAGCATCGAAGCTCCAAATGCTACGAGTATGATGACGATATATTCCATAAAAAAACCGGAGCGATTACCTTGCTGCAAGATAATCCTCCGGTGAAGCACCCCTACTTCTTTTTATAAGAACTAGATTATTAACGGAGGTTTGCATCGACAGCGTATTTAATCGCGTTATTTTTAGACCATTCAATACAATTCTACGATAATTAAATAAAGATTCAGTTATCAGCATGAGATTAAAACAAGAGGAATCTATTCGATGGATCGCCAGTAGAAGGTCGGTTTTTCCAAAGGAGTTTGAAGAAGGAAGCGTAAGTATGACTGAAATTAAGCTGCTCTTGGAAGCTGCGAAATGGGCGCCTACTCACAAATTAACCGAGCCATGGCGCTTTTCTGTGATAATCAGTGTAGAGAAAAAGAATGAATTGATCAGTCTTCAACAGGAAGCACTTTTAACCGAAAAAGGGCGGTCAGAAATGGCTATGGCAAAAGCAACGAAGTTCAGAATGATCGGTGAAAAATCTTCTGCAGTGATTGCTATCATTATGAAAAGAGATCCTCAAGAAAGGTTGCCTGTGAACGAAGAATTATGGTCGGTTGCATGTGCGGTGCAAAATATACACTTGCATGCATCATCGCTCAACATCGGTGGTTATTGGAGCACAGGAGCTATGACTAACCATCCATCCATTCGGAAATTTTTAAATCTCGGTGAAAAAGACATTCACATGGGCTGGTTTTACCTTGGAAGATACACGAAGGAGAAGACCTTGATAAAGTCTCGTTTGAATCAGGAAGAGTACGTGGCTTGGTTGTAGGTCTATAAAAGCGTATGTGCCCTCTCCGCTATGCAGATTGGGCACACACTATCAACCACCACTATGATCGTTTTGCTCTTTTGAGCAGTTCTATTTAGTTAAGTTCAATGATAAAAACAACGCCTCCTTGACTTTGTTCGTTGTGTGCTCCCAAGAAAATGAAGAAAGTCGACTTAAACCGCTAGTAATTAACGTAAGTCTTTGATTTTCATTGGAATAAATTTCAGTCATGTACGATGAAATTTTTTCAATGTCACTGGGTTCTGAGATCAATGCGGCTTCACCGGCTATTTCTGGTAACGAAGTTTTATTGCTGGTGATCACTGGAACACCTGCTGCAAAAGCTTCGATAATCGGAATGCCGAATCCTTCAAAATAAGACGGGAAGAGAAGGGCTGTGGCGCCACCCATTGCCAAAACGAGTTCATCGATTTCAAGACGTCCAGTAAAAATTACGTCATTTTGAAATGAGCTTTTCTGCAGTGCTTCGTTCATTTCGGCATAGCGCCATAATGGATTGCCTACCAAGAGCAGTTTGCCGTGTCCACCCTTTTGTTTGTAATGTTCAAACGCATGAATGATGCCGTGTATGTTTTTGCGGAAAGAGAAGTTGCCAACAAAAATGAAGTAGTCTTCTCCGTGAGCAAATTTTAGTTTAGCTTTTGTTTTTTCGTCATTTGAGAGTACGCGATAGGTGGTGTTATAGCCGTTGTATGCTACCGTTATTTTGTCCTTAGCAACGCCATAGGTCTCTTGAATATCGTTTGCTGAGTATTCGCTCACCGTGATTATGCGGTCAGCAATTTGGGCGAACTGCGGGAAATACTTTCTGTAGTAGTTGCTGTATGCTCGCGGCAAGTCCTGTGGGCGATGCTCAAAATTGATATCGTGAATCACAGGCACCTGCTTTATCTTGGCACGTGTGCTCAGAAAACCATCCGGTGAAAAAAATAAATCGGCATTTAACCTTTTCAGCTTGTGGGGAATGGTTCGTTCAAAATACCACTGATACAATAGCGGATGCCTCGTTTGTGGATGAAGTATTTTCCCTTCCACATTGCTTCCGTAGATGAAATCCTGATCAAACGGACGGTCAAAAAGAAAGGTGAACTTCCAATCGCTCAAGTCTTTGGTCAATCTCGATAACACCTCATGACTGAACCATCCAATGCCATCCAATTTGTTTGGAAGAAGTAAGCGTGTATTTACTACAATGTGCACGGAACGAATGTAAGTTTTGAAACTACTTGAATCACTTTCACTGTTCTAAAACTGAAAGGGTAGCGATGATGGGACGGTGGTCTGACAATGAAACCGATTCACTCGAGAATGCGTCAACCGACAATCTCGGATCAACCAATATAAAATCAATGCGCAAACCTGGAATCAATCCAATGTAGGTAGAGCCCAGTCCAACAAATCCTTTTTCACAAAATGCATCGTTCAGTCCTTCGCTCAAAAGATGGTAAGAATAACTTGCAGGAGTATCGTTGAGATCTCCACATACGATAACCGGGTAGGGCGAGGCATCGATATAGGTGCGAATCACTTCGGCTTGGTTGGCTCTGCGTTTGAATCCTCCTGCAATTCTGCTGGCCATCAATTTTAAATCCTTCAACTGACCATCTTGATCATTGTTTTCAATGTGTTTTGAAAGGTCTTTTTCTAATCCTGAAATATAGATGGAAGCGAGGTGTATGTTGAACACACGTATGGTATCGCCATTGACTAAAACATCCGTAAAAATGGCCACGTTGTTTGCCGCAGTATCTAGTGGAATATGCGCTTTGTGGATAATGGGATATTTTGAAAAAGTGGCGATTCCAAATTTGCTCTTGCCATAATGCATGATGGCCGTATAGTCTTCATGCACGTTGCGTGCATCGATGGTCTTTACGATGGTATCGAGCGTATTGAAATATGCTGGGTCATTGGTGTTGAAGAACTCTTGAAAGCAAATGATGGGTGGGTTTTTCTCTTGCAGATAAGTCAGAATTTCATTGCGCGTTTGTTTGTTTCCACCCCAATTGTAGAGGTCAAATAAGCGAACATTAAAGCTCATCACATCAAACGAGGCTTCATTGACTATTGATTTTGATGGCCAAAAATTGATATGTTTTTTTGGAGCAACCCATGTAAAAATAAGTGCCGCAAGACCAATAACAGCATACTTCGGCTTGCTTAAACTCCAAAATACCACGAAGCCCACATTGATCAAGAAAATTGGTAAAAATGACAATCCAAAAAACGCTGGAATCAACATTATATCTGGATCAACGAGGTAGGCATATGCACTTATGAAAAGTGCAAGCATTGCAATGGCATTGATCGCAAACAATGATCTTTTGAGGTAGTGGATGATCTTCAAAGCGGGTGGCGAATTATTGCTTATTACTAAGCTTAAACAAGAAGTCTTTCTCTTCTTTGGTCAAGTTTTCATAGCCCGATTTCGAAATTTTATCCAAAATGGCATCTGTTTTCGCCTGTACTTCTGAATTTTCTTTCGAAGCGGCAGGGCTTGTTTTGGATTTTGCAGTTGTTTTCTTGTCAAAATCATTGGGCACAACGCGCAATTTTGGTGACCTTTTAAAAAGCTCGATAAACCGATCATACACGGTATATAAGGCCAAGGCATAATCGTTTCCCTTTTCCAATCCTTTGATGTAGAAATAACCCATGGCCGCCCCTCCAAGATGTGCAATTTTCCCTCCCATATTGCTGCTAAAATCGAGCACTGTTGATAGGATGAAAATGATCAATGCAAGGTATTTCAATTTCACCGCACCGAAAAACATGAGGTGAATCGTGTAATCGGGAAAGCGCAAGCCCGAGGCAATGGTAATCGCCATTACAGCTGCTGACGAACCAACTAAAATCACATTCACATTTGATTCACCAGCCAAGAAAAGCAAGTTGTAAACAAGTAAATATGCTACTCCTCCCGCAATGCCGCCTAAGAAATAGAGGCCAACCAAGCGTTTTTCACCCATAAAATCATTGAAGATCCGTCCAAACCAATAAAGCATATACATGTTGAACACTACATGCCATAAACCGCCATGCATAAACATGTATGAGACCAATGTCCAAGGCACTAAAATATATTCTACCAATGATGAAGGAAGAGCCAGCCATGAAAAAATGGGCCCTTCACTGCCCCCGAAAAACAGGTTGCTGACTATATTAACAATAAGGAACAGCGCGGCATTAATCAGAATTATCTGACCGATAAAGTTGGTGCCTCTGAATAAATTCTTTAAATCGTCAAGCATCGTTCACTAACCGTTTTCTGTTATCGCCACCGCACTCCCGTATTTTCCCAAAATTTAATGATGATGAAGCCAAAAAGCATACCACCGAGGTGGGCGAAATGGGCCACATTGTCTCCAGGATTATTCTGCACCGCTGAGAACAATTCCATAGCACCATAGCCAATCATCAAATACTTCGCTTTGATGGGAATAGGAATGAATATCATGTACAATCGCATGTTCGGAAACATCATTCCGAATGCTAGCAATATTCCAAATAATGATCCCGAAGCCCCAATAACGTTGGGCAGATTCAAATAGTTCCTCAAATAATCTTGAAAAAATGCAGAAGCCTCTCGCAATGCTTTGCTGTCATCGGGCCTCACATTGAGGGTTTGCAAGGTATTGTTGTAAAATTCTAAGGTCTCCTGATAAATCTGCGGGTAGCGAATGTTGTCGATGTAGTTTCCCCACGGATGCGTATTGGCAAAACCAATGATCGCATCGGCATTAGGTGAGTAGATGATGGCTTCCATTTGTGCGATGATGGGCTCCATATCGATGTAAATGGTGGTGTAATGAATAATTGCTGCTCCAAAGCCAGTCAATAAGTAATAGATAAGGAAGCGCTTACTTCCCCAAACGTTTTCAATAGCTGAACCAAACATCCACACCGCGAACATATTGAAGAAGATGTGTGAGATGTCGCCATGAATAAACATGTAACTGACGATTTGAAAGATATTGAACTTTTCGCTCTGGAAATAGTGCAGTCCGAGTAGGTCTCTTAAATCTAAACCCATCGAATTCTCGAATGTTATGGTGGCAAGAAACATCAGACCGTTGATGATCAAAAGATTCTTCACCACTGGAGGCATCATGCTCCATCTATTTCCGCCTAACTGCATCAATCAAATATTTTGTCCAGCAAACCACCATTCAATAACACAAAAGTGGGCCGACCGTTTAAATCATGCTGAGGACTTTTACATCGCATCAGCGAACGAAAGAGTGATAGCATTTCTTGTGCCTTTAGTTCTTTGCCTGACTTCATGGCAGATTGTTGTGCCATGCTGCGGATTACATGATGCATTAATTCATTCTGGTCGGTAGGCTTGTCATTGCGTAAATCATCAATAAATCCACCGATGGTTTCTTCAATATTGATGTCGGTGCACGCGGCTGGAATCGCCCTAACAATGAAACTGTTGATGCCAAAGGACTCAATTTCAAAACCCATGTTATTCAGTGGTTCGAGCATCGATTGCAGAATGCTGACATCTTGGGCAGATAAATCTAATGTCACCGGAAAAAGCATCTGTTGAGAGGCCTTGTTTTCGCTAAGGATGCTGTTTTCAAACTCTTCGAAAAGAATTCTCACATGAGCACGATAGTGATGAATCATGAATATACCTTCTTGGCTCTGAACCAAAATGTATTTCAATCCAATTTGACGCACAATCGTGTTGTCTTCTTCTCCTATCAGTTCAAGGCTAGGATCTTGCTTTGGCTCATCAGCTAAACGCTCATTCAGTCCTTCATACAGCTTTTCCCAGCCTTTGGCGTTTTGGGTGTGACTGAAACTTGTTCCACGCTCCCAATTGGTTTGCTGTTGTCTTTTTTCTTCTTTGTCGAAAGGGTTGAACGTAGGATCTATGGTCACTCCTGGACTCGGAATTTGGGCATCTTTTCGCGCAGGAGCAATGTCAAAACTTGTTTCACGCTCGAAATCCAACGATGGCGATACATGATACTGACCAATGGATCTCTTCACGGCCGCTCTCAGAATCGCATAGATACTGCGCTCATCCTCAAACTTGATTTCGGTTTTGGTGGGATGAATGTTAACATCAATGCTCTCAGGAACAACGTCAAAATATATGAAGTATGAGGGGTGATGCCCATGTGGAATCAACCCTTCAAAGGCTTTTTGGATGGCAGAATGGAAATAGGCACTTTTAAAGTAGCGTCCGTTGACGAAAAGAAATTGCTCGCCTCGCGTTTTTCTGGCGGCCTCTGGCTTCCCAATGAATCCAGAAATTTTCACCATGTCGGTGTCTTCTTCTAAAGGAACAAGCTTTTCAGTATATGATTTTCCTAAAATGCCAATGATTCGTTGCCGAATGTTTGAAACGGGAAGGAAAAATAGCTGCTGATCGTTGTGGTAGAGTTTGAATTCAATTTCGGGATTTACCAATGCTACACGCTGAAATTCATCAATGATGTGGCGCATTTCTACTCCGTCACTTTTCAAAAATTTTCTCCGAACAGGAACGTTGAAAAAGAGGTTTTTAACGGCAATGGTAGTGCCCGAATCGTGTGCGCACACTTCTTGAAATTTCACTTTTGAGCCTTCAACCACCAAGTGACTTCCCACTTTTCGATGTTGCGAACGCGTCTTCATTTCCATTTGTGCAACAGCGGCTATACTTGCTAATGCTTCGCCTCTGAAGCCCATAGTTTTTATGCGAAAAAGATCTTCGGCTGATGATATTTTCGATGTGGCGTGACGCTCCAGACTCATCCGGGCATCGGTTTCAGTCATTCCTTTTCCGTCATCAACCGTTTGTATGAGCGTTCTGCCAGAATCTTTAACGATCAGTTGAATGTGCTTAGAATGTGCATCAACACTATTTTCTAAAAGCTCTTTCACCACCGATGCAGGGCGTTGAATAACCTCACCGGCAGCAATTTGATTGGCCAATGAATCGGGAAGAAGCTTTATGATGTCAGACATTGGTGCAAAGGTGGTAACAGCATTGAATTGGTCAAGGGATATTTTGGTGATTGGTTTAAAGTTCATGGTTCATGTTTGTTTCGTCTGCCTTTGGCAGCCTTAGTTCATGGTTTGGGCGCAGTGCGAAGGATGATTCATGATTTATAATTCATGATTAATCTAACTTAACCACGAACCACGAACTCAAACCCCGCTCGGCTTCGACTCCGCTCAGCCTGCGCTCAGCCTTCGCTGGCGATTAGTGAAACCATGAACTACGAACCACGAACTACGAACCATCAAACCACGAATTATAAATGATCAATCATGAATTATGAATCCCCTTTCTCGAACCCCTCACAAGATTACCTTTGCCCGCTTGAAATTCGAACTTCAACATACAGACAATGCTTCGGCTGCAAGGGCAGGGAAGATTACCACCGACCACGGAGAGATTCTGACTCCGATATTTATGCCCGTGGGTACAGTGGCTTCCGTGAAAACGGTGCATCAGCGAGAGTTGGATGAAGATATTAAAGCCCAGATCATTTTAGGCAACACATACCACTTATTCCTAAGGCCTGGAATGGAGGTGATGCAGAAAGCGGGAGGCTTACATAAATTCATGAACTGGAAAAAGCCAATTCTCACAGATAGTGGTGGCTATCAGGTATACAGCTTAGCAAAAAGCAGAAAGATTACCGAAGAAGGAGTTACGTTTCAATCACATATTGATGGTTCGCGTCATTTTTTCACTCCCGAAAGTGCAATGGATGTTCAGCGACAAATTGGTGCCGATATCATCATGGCGTTTGATGAATGTCCGCCTTATCCTTGTGACGAGCGATATGCAGAAAACTCCATGCACCTTACGCATCGTTGGTTAAAGCGCTGCTGCGATCATTTTGATCAAACCGAAGGTTTGTATGGCCATTCGCAAACACTCTTTCCTATCGTGCAAGGAAGCACTTATCATCATTTGCGAAAGCAATCGGCAGAGTTTATCGCATCGATGGATCGTGAGGGAAATGCCATTGGAGGGCTTTCTGTTGGCGAACCGCACGAAATGATGTACGAGACTACCGATTTGGTGTGTGGCATTCTTCCAAAAGACAAGCCGCGCTATTTGATGGGTGTGGGCACACCAGAGAATATATTGGAGTGCATTGCGTTGGGTGTGGATATGTTTGATTGCGTTATGCCTACCCGAAATGCACGTCATGGTATGCTCTACACTTGGAATGGAATCATGAATATCAAGAATAAAAAATGGCACGATGACTTTTCTCCGCTGGATGAAAGCGGAACGAGTTATGTTGATTCCACCTATTCAAAAGCCTATGTGCGTCATTTGTTTGTGAGTGGTGAAATGCTCGGAATGCAAATAGCAAGTATCCATAATTTGGCCTTTTACCTAGATCTTGTCACTCAAGCAAGGCAACATATTTTGGCGGGAGATTTTTCCGAATGGAAGACGAGAGTTGTTCAGAACATCAAGCATCGATTGTAGATTGAAAATCATTGACCTCTATATCATCAAGCGTTTTTTATTGACGTTTTTCTTCATTTTAGGGATCATCATGGCCATTGCCATCATCTTCGATTTGAGCGAGCAGATTGATGATTTGGTCGAGAACAATGCGCCTATCAAAGGTGTGCTTTGGGAATACTATAAGAATTTTGTGCTCTTTTACGGAAATCTCTTCAGTCCGTTATTGACCTTTTTAGCCGTGATTTTCTTCACTGCGCAATTGGCCAGTAGAACTGAAATTGTGGCCATATTGAGCGGTGGTATCAGTTTTAGCCGATTGATGTGGCCTTATTTCATTTCGGCAACGATTCTAGCAGCTGGTTCCTTTTACCTCAACAACTACCTTGTTCCAAAAGCCAACCGTGAGCGCATTGAATTCGAATCGCGCTACATACATACCTACAGGCGAACCTTGAATCAAGGCGTGCACAAACAAATCAGCCCGGGGCAGATGATCTATTTCGATAAATTCAATTCGAAGAGTAACATTGGCTACGAGTTTACGATTGAGGAATGGGATGGGATTGAATTGAAGTCGAAGCTTTTTGCCAACTATGTAAAATGGGACAGCGCAAGTCAGGTTTGGTCGTTGGAAAACTATTACCTACGCACGTTTGATGAGGGAAAAGAGCGGGTGGTAGAAGGTGAAAAGCGCGATACTACTTTTTCGTTTTCGCCTGATGAGTTTAAGTTGCGAATGGATGATATTCAGCGCATGGACGTCAACGAACTGGATGATTTTATTGCTGAACAGCGCTTAAAAGGATCGCCTAACATTCCGTATTACTTGATCGAGAAACACACTCGTAATGCGTTACCTTTCTCTACTTATATCTTAACGATTATTGGTGTAGCTATGAGCAGCCGAAAGGTGAGAGGAGGCATTGGAGCGCACATTGCCGCGGGATTAGCATTGGCTGTAACTTACATTTTGGCCATGAAAGTGAGCACTGTTTATGCTACCAACGCAGGGTTAGATCCGCTATATGCAGCGTGGATTCCAAACTTTTTATACGGATTTCTGGCGATCTACCTTTATTCTAAAGCTCCAAAATAGGGCTACAGCAGACCGCATTCTCCATCTTCGTATTTCTCTATTCCAGCGCATTCAGCGTGGCAACTGTTGCTGTACGTAACATTGTTGCAGCCGCACACTGGAGCGTATATTTCAATGCAAATGCAATCTTCTTGAGCATCTTTTGGTTTGCATTTGTCGCAGCTCAAAACAACGGAACCAAGGCCGAAGAGTAGGGTAAGAGTGAATAATCTTAACATGAACGTGATGATTTTGGGTGTAGTAAATATGGTCCTTTATGCACAGAAACCAAAAAGTGAGTTATTTCAGGCCACATTCGCCTTTTTCATATTCTTTGACTCCCGAGCATTCGGCATCGCAGTCGCTGCTGTAGGTCACATTGTCACACCCGCAAACTGGTTCATAAACCGCATCGCATGCGCAAATGCCACTCTTAAGTTTTGATTCGCATTTATTGCATCCCGAGGTTAGAGAAACTAGACCTAAAAAAAGTGAGAAAAACAATAATCTTAGCATGAATAATCTGTTTTAAAGTGATTTGGACGTAATTCGCACCAAGAACGATGACAGTCAACAAAAATTTCTCGATCAACCTCATTTTTTTACTCGGGCTAAATTTATTGGTCAAGCCGTTTTACTTGTTTGGGGTGGAAGTAGGAGTTCAGAATGCAGTTGGAGCGGAAGATTATGGATTGTACTATGCCATGTTCAATTTCACTTTTCTATTCAATGTGCTGCTCGATTTAGGCATCAACAATTTTCAAAAAATCAAGGTAGCGCAAGATCCTGATGCAGGGATGCAAAACATGGCCACGTTGCTACCTATGAAAATTTTACTCAGTGTACTTTACATGGTGATTACGGTAATTGCCGCGTTGCTTATTGGCTTTAAAGGTGAATACTGGTTCTTCATTGGTTGGTTGATGCTGAATCATATTCTATCGGTATTTCTGTTGATGTTTCGAGCAAACCTTTCAGGCCTACACCTTTTCATTCGGGATAGTTTTTTGAGTGTGATCGATCGGCTATTGATGATTGTTGGGGTGGGATATTTGTTGTGGTTTGGAAAGGAGAAATTTGAGATAGAAACCTTCGTGCTTTTCCAAACGGGCGCTTACGCTGTGGCCATAGTTATCTCACTGATTCTTACACCAGCAGGAAAGCGATTCTACTTACCAAGAGTGAATATTTCATCCATGGTTCAAATGGGAAAACAAACATGGCCATTTGCCTTGTTGATAATGCTGATGACGGCCTATAATAAGTTGGATGGAATCATGCTCGAGCGTTTGGCTGATGAGGGAACGTTGGAGGCAGGCATTTATGCCCAGGCATTTCGAATCTTGGATGCTGGAAACAGTTTTGCCTTCCTCTATGCCGGTCTGCTTTTACCCATGTTTGCGCGCATTATTCATGGAGGTCAAGGATTGAAAGAATTGCATTCATTGGTCGATCAAGCATGTCGACTATTGATTGTTCCCGCGGGTGTGGTTTGTGTTCTTTCGATATTTTATGGCGATTGGATCATGGGGTTGTTGTACGATGAACATGCCGAACAAAGTGCATTGAGTTTGATTTGGTTGATGGGGTCGTTTGTATTTATAGCAAGCGGATATGTATTTGGCACTCTGATTACGGCCTCTGCGAAAATGAAAGCATTGAATTGGATTGCCTTTGGAACAGTGTTGTTAAACGTTGTGCTCAACATCCTTTTGATTCCTGAGTATGGTTCAGAGGGTGCCGCGTTTACCAGTTTTGTGAGCTTGGGCTTTATGGCCATAGCACAGATTATCTTTTCGCTAAGAACGTTCGATGTGATCTTATTGCCATGGCTTTGGCGGGCTGTGCTTATTTGGGGCATCGCGATTGTAGGGGTTTATGGATCGTCATATATAGGCTTTGAAACTATCCCATCCATCTTTTTTGTCATAGGTATATCGATCGCAGCTTTTTTTGCGTTTGTGGTAGATCGAACGATGATTTTAGACCTTTTGAAAAAGCGCTCCTAGTTCTACCCAAAGCATTGAATTCAGCGCCTAGCGCTATGCCTTAATGCCTACATTTGCCACCTTTTAAAACACATCCACAGTTATGCAAGACAAGGAATACAAAAAGAATTTTGATTCAACTAATCTGATTTTCTTCCTGCTACGCTATCGTAAGCCTTTGATAATCATTTCTTTTAGCGCGGCATTGATCTCTTCAGTAGTATCGCTTCTAATTCAGGAGAAGTTTCTTTCCACGGTAATCCTTTTCCCTGCTGCAAGCAATTCTATTTCTAAGTCTTTGATGGCAGAAGATTTCAGTGGTAAGCAAGATATTAATGCTTTCGGTGAAGAAGAGGAAGCAGAACAGATGCTTCAAATTTTGAATTCGGATGATATCAGCGGCAGAATTCGCACCAAGTATAACCTGATGAAGCACTACGGTTTTGAAGAGAGTGAAAAATTTGCATTGACCAATACAGTAAAGGAATACCAAGATAATGTGACATTCAAGCGCACAGAGTTTAACTCCGTGCGTATTGATGTGCTGGATCACAACAAAGACACTGCAGCAATGATTGCCAATAATGTTGCAGCGCTTTTAGATAGTGTAAGAACCAGGATGCAGCATGACCGTGCCAAGCAAGGTTTAAGGATTATTGAGAATGAGTATTTTAAGATGCAAGCGTACATGAAGAGCATGGAAGACTCATTGACCGCAATTCGAAAGCGAGGTTTAACCGATTTTGAAGTGGAGGTAGAGCAGCTCACGAAGGCATATTATGATGCGGTTGCTAAAGGCAATACGAAGCTGGTCGATGAACTTCAGAAGAAGCTTGACATTTTTGCTGAGTATGGTTCGGCCTATCTTTCGTTGACAGAAAATCTTGAGTTTGAGAGGGAACAATTGGCACTTCTCAGAGCTAAATATGAAGAAACTAGAGCCGATGCCAACGAATCTCTGACTACTAAATTTGTGGTGAATAAGGCTTGGCCCGCTGAGAAAAAGGCCTATCCCATTCGATGGCTTATTGTTTTGGTATCAACACTTTCTACTTTTTTATTGACGGTGCTCGGCATCATTGCCATTGAGAACTTCAAGAAGTTTAAAACAGAGGAATAGAGGCTAACGCTTTGACGGATATCCAGAAAAATCGATTGCTCTATTTGATTGGTGGAAGCTTTATTTTGCTTTCAGCAATATTCTTGTATTTCGAGCAGTTTTGGTTTCTTGGATTGCCCATTGCATTGGCAATAGTGGGCATTGCGCTTTTCAAACTAGATTGGCTTTTTCTGATCATTACTCTGCTCACACCACTTTCGATCAACGTTGAGAATATTGGAGGTGGCTTCGGCCTGCATCTGCCTACTGAACCACTCATATTTGGCTTGATGTTGGTCTTTTTGGTGCGGGTTTTTTACGATAACCATTTTGATTCTCGAGTACTTCGGCACCCTCTTACTTTGGTCATTGGTATCAATTTGGCATGGATATTAATTACCACATTTACCAGTGAAGATCCTTTAGTTTCGGTTAAGTTTTTCCTCTCTCGTTTGTGGTTTGTGGTGGGTTTCTTCTTCATAGCCACCCAAGTTTTCCGTGACGATCGCAACATTCATCGCTACATATGGATGTTTACAATTCCGCTCATGATTGTGGCGATTTATACCATCGTCATGCATTCAACACACGGGTTTGATCAAAAATCTGCCCATTGGGTAATGCAGCCGTTCTTTAAAGATCACACGAGTTATGGTGCTATTTTAGCCATGTTTTATCCTATTGTATGGGCGTATTTGTGGAGTAAGAACCTCACCTTGAACACCAAGATTGTGATTTCAGTAATCATTGCGGTACTCACTCTGGCGATTATTTTATCTTACACACGTGCAGCTTGGGTGAGTTTGGTTGGGGTTTTGGTGTTGTTTGTATTGGTACAAATCAAGGTGCGATGGTGGATTGTTGCCATGGTAGCACTCATGGGTGTTGGAGCTTATTTTTCATTCGAAGAGCAAATTCTGATGAAGCTCGAACAGAATCGTCAAGATTCATCCGATGATTTGGCGGAGCACGTAAATTCAATTTCCAACGTTGCTACGGATGCGAGTAATTTGGAGCGTATTAACCGCTGGAGTGCTGCATTAAGGATGTTCGAGGAACGACCTGTTTTTGGTTATGGACCAGGGACATACAAGTTCCATTATGCGCCCTTCCAGCACTCAACTCAACTTACGATTATCAGTACAAATTTTGGTGATTTGGGCAATGCGCATAGCGAATACTTTGGTCCATTGGCTGAAACGGGAGTTTTAGGTATGCTTACTTTTCTTATGATTATTGCAATGGCTTTGTACAAGTTCATCACCGTATATTACTCCACTAAGTCGCTTGAAATGCGCATAGTTGTTATGGGAACCTTTTTAGGGTTTGTTACCTATATCGTTCACGGTGTCTTGAATAATTATTTGGACTTAGACAAAGCCAATGTCCCTTTCTGGGGATTTTTAGCGATCCTAGTTGCAGTGGAACTCTACCATAAAGACAAGTCAGAAGAAGCGACAGCTTATTAACGCTACGTCATCTGAATACGGATTTTTACCCCTGAACTTATCCAATGTATCAATCAATAAAGCATTGATTTGTTTGGTGTCTTGCACGGAAATGATTTTGAGTACTTTTTGCATTTCACCGTCTTGAAATTGCATTTCTACATCATTTGCCGTCTCTGTAATTCCATCCGTATAGAGGAGCATTGTGGAGTTTTTCGTGATGACGATGCTCGTTTTGTTGATGGTCGGAATTTGTTCAAACATCCCTAGACCAATACAGCCTTGTCCAAGCTCCGTTATGCGCTTGTTCTGTATCAATTGGGCAGCAGGATGTGCCGCATTGATGTATTCAAGCACTCGGGTAGAGGCATCGTATTTGGCGATGAAACATGTGATATAGCGATCACCAAAGGCGTTGCTCCAAACCACTTCGTTCAAATTGTTCATCACCACTTCAAGGTCGTTTTCTACCTTCAAGTTGGCGCGTAAATGTGCTTGGAAATTTGCCATCATGAGTGCGGCAGAAATTCCTTTTCCAGAAACATCGGCCATGCAAATTACGGTTTCGTTTTTTGAGATTTCGATCACATCGTAGAAATCTCCCCCTACTTCTAAATGGGGCTTGTAAAATGCAGAAATCTGAAGCTTTTTATTGTTTGGCAATTGCTTGGGTAAAAGCATCTCCTGCATTTGATTTGCCATACGCAGCTCCTGCATTAGCTTTTCTTGCTCTAAATGTTCTCTCTCTAGTCGTTTATTCTCAACGGCAACAGCCGTAATGTTTGCCAGTGTTTGGATAAAACCTAAATGCTTGATTATTGGACTTGGAGTTCTGGCTTGCTCGTCAAGATCGCCCAACAACAGATAGGCAAGTGCTTTTGATTGGTGATGGATCGGAATCACAACATCGAAACTGCTTGAGGATCCATTTCTCGCGGTGTTGAGTACTGTAATGTCTGTGACTTTCTTCAATTCATGCTCAATGTTGATCATCAAGTCTTCTTTCTTCACATTGTACTGAAGAACAACTTGCCATACATTGTCTTGATTAATGAAAATTACGGCTTTCCCAATGCTGAGTTGGTTCTGAAGGATATATTCAAACAAGATAAAAAGCTGCTCTTCAGGCAAATTGTTATTGATCGCATTAGTGATCTCTAACAGCGTGTTAAGCTTAAAGTCTTTGACGGACTTTTTATTGTCTTTTCCTTGAATCTCTTGCATTTTGGGGCGATTGATTCGCTTGAATAAATATAGGCTTTTAACTACTGCTTACGTGAGAGGTTTGAAATCGTTGCAATTTCTCTCATTTTCAATCGAGCATCAATGGCTGGACTGCCAAAATATGTTTGTCCACCATTCAGCGATTTCGCTACTCCAGATTGAGCGTATATCACTGCGCCTTCACCAATTTCTAAATTGGCGGCACAACCTACCTGTCCCCACATCACCACCTTGTCTTTAATTGTGACACAACCGGCAATGCCCACTTGAGCAGCGAACAAACAACGTTTGCCAATCACTGTATCATGTCCAATGTGTACTTGGTTGTCTAACTTGCTTCCCTCTCCAATTATGGTGCTTCCTGTTGAACCTCGATCAATGGTGCATGCCGCTCCGATCTCTACTCCGTCTTCTACAATCACATTGCCCACGGAAATCAGCTTGTCGTGCAACTGTGGCCGCCTTTTGAAATAAAAAGCATCACTTCCTATCACGGAATTGGCATGAATTGTAACACCATCACCAATCACGCAATGATCGTAAATAACCACACCAGGATGGATGATAGAACGCGCACCAATGGTCACATATCGGCCAATGTGCGCCCCCGGCATCACTATGGCTGAATCGTGAATTTGAGGCTCTCCCGATCGATTGGCTTCGCTCAGTTTGCGAAAATGCTGGGTAAGAAAGTTGAATGCTTCAAATGGATCGGAATGAACGATTAATGCTTTTCCATCTGGACATTCAGTGGCTTGGTCAATGATGACAATCGATGCAGCCGATGAAAGTGTTGGCTTGTAATATTTAGGATGATCTACAAATACTATGTCGCCTTCATTGACCACATGAATCTCATTGATTCCATGAGCCGTTACTGAAGCATCGCCAACAGCTTCGCCCGAAATGAGTGAAGCAACTTCTTCAAGGGTATACGCCCTGTCTAATTTCATTATTATTTTACCCGTTCAGAATATGAACCATCTCTGGTATCAACACGGATCATTTCACCTTCATTGATGAACAATGGAACGCGGATTTCAGCACCGGTTTCCAAGGTAGCTGGCTTAAGTGTATTCGTAGCAGTATCGCCTTTAATTCCAGGTTCAGTGTAAGTTACTTGAAGCTCTACACGTGGAGGAAGATCGCAGAATAATGCTCTTTCTTCATCGGCATGGAAGACGATTTCGCAGTGTTGGCCATCTTTTAAAAATTGATGTCCTTCGATCAATGCTTCTTGTAAAAAGATTTGTTCATACGTTTCAAGGTGCATGAAGTGGTATCCCTGCTCGTCCTTGTACAAAAACTGATAAGGTCTTCTTTCTATGCGCACTTCGTCAACCTTCGTTCCTGATGGGAAAGTGTGATCCAATACCTTACCGGTATTGATGCTCTTAAGTTTGGTTCTAACAAATGCTGAGCCTTTGCCGGGTTTAACATGAAGAAATTCAATGATCGTGAAAAGGTCATGATTAAACGCAATCGTCATTCCATTCTTAAAATCTGCTGTAGATGCCATATTCTTAAATATAAATTCTGGGCAAATGTACTGCTCTCTTGCATTCTTGCTTGTTCAATCCATCAATTCATATCGATTTCATAAGATTAAATTGGAGTTATATTCGTGAGAGTGGATTTTAATTGCGTGTATGAATAAGCTTTCGGTCAACATCGTGTTCATTGCAGCCTTGGTTGTGATGTGTTCTTATGTGGCAATGGCAGGTGGAAACAATGAAACTGGAGGTGCGCGATCGTCAGGTGTAGGAGGGGCTTCGGTGATGTTGAGGGATCAATGGAGTACGAGCAATAATCCAGGTGCTTTGGGCTTGGTTGATCGATACTTCATAGGTGTGGCTTATGAAAGCAGGTATTTTATTCCCGAGGCTGCTTACAAAGGATTATCCTTCGCTGCTCCTTTGGGAGGGGGAACAATAGGGGTGATTGGACATTCATTCGGCTATGCTTCTTATAACGATAATCGGCTAGGACTTTCATACGCCCGAGAATTGAGCGATTACATCAGCCTTGGCGTTCAAGTTAATTACGTTCAGGTGAATATTGGGGATGTTTATGGTCAACGTTCTTCCATAACAGGTGAAGTAGGTGCATTGATCACACCCAATGAAAACACGGCCATTGGGGTTCATCTCGTAAATCCAACGAGGGCTAAATTGGCCGACTATGATGACGAGCGCATTCCCACGCTCCTTAAAATTGGTGGCAGCTATTGTTTTTCTGAAAAAGTGAAACTGCTGGCGCAAGTAGATAAAGATCTGGAACTTCCCATCAATGGCAGAATGGGCATCGAATATGAGCCGATGGACGACTTTTACATGCGTACCGGATTCTCTACATTGAATCGTTCGTATGCCTTTGGAATAGGCTACTCTTGGCGAGGGATTATTGTTGATGTGAGCAATCAATGGAGTCAACAATTAGGGTTCGGAGCTACAGCATCAATGGCTTACACCTTTGGTAAAAGAAAGCCATGAGAAAGGTTGGTTTCCTTATGTTGATGTTTCTAGTGCCGCACATGCTTTTGGCGCAGCGTATCGATGAAGATAAGCAAGCGGCCCTTGATCAAATGGTAGAGTTGATTTCAGAAAATCTAGAAGTAGAGAATCTAGATTTTACCACATTGCTCGAAGATTTGAACTATTTCTATGAGCATCCTTTGAACATCAACCGTGCTGAGCGAGATGATCTTCGTAGACTTATTATTTTGAGTGAATTTCAAATTGAGGCAATCATTCGTCACCGAGAATATGCAGGCAGGTTCATCTCAACTTATGAATTGCAGGGAGTCGAGGGCTTTGACCTATTTACTATACAGGCGATTTTGCCATTTGTTCGTATTGGAGGATTGGGTGATGATCGAACCTTCAATTGGGAAGCGATCAAGAAAGAAGGGAGTAGTGAGGCTTTTATCCGCTATCAGCGGGTTGTTGAGCAGATGGAAGGCTACTCGCCTATTGAGGACTCTGTATTGACAGAGAATCCAAATAGACGCTATCTCGGTTCGCCAGAGCGGGTTTTGGCGAGGTATCGATTTCGATATCTCAATAATTTGAGCGTTGGTGTTACCATGGAAAAAGATGCCGGAGAACAGTTTTTTGGATCTTCTCAACCCAATGGGTTTGACTTTTATTCTGGGCACATTTACGTTGGAAATAGGGGTGTTGTTAAGCAGGCAATCATTGGCGATTATCAAGCACAATTTGGACAGGGACTCACGTTTTGGTCGGGATTGGCATTTGGTAAATCGGCCGATGTAGCAAGCGTCAAACGCAATGCAAGGGAGATTTCGCCATATACATCAGCAGACGAGAATAACTTTATGCGAGGAGCTGCAACAACCATGGCGATTGGTCAAGTAGATGTCACCACGTTCTTTAGCTATAAAAATGTAGACGCCAATGTAACCTTGGTTGATAGCCTCAACGATCAAAGTGAGTTAGTTTCTGAGTTTTCATCGTTTCAATTGAGTGGTATTCATGGCACACCAAGTCAACTGGAGGATAAAGACGCCATTTCTGAAATGAATACAGGTGGCCACATTCGTTACAATACAGATGCCTTTCAAATTGGTGTAACGGGAGTTTACACAAAGTATGGTGGTGAATTAACTCAGAGCAGTCAGTTGTATCGAAATTTCGAGCCTTTTGCGAATGAATTCTTCGTTGCAGGTTTTGACTACCAGTTTATCCATCGAAATATCATGGCCTATGGAGAAAACTCATTGCGTTTGGATGGAGGAACAGCGAGTATTAATGGAGCCATCATTAGCCTTGATCAAGGATTGGATGTTTCTATTCTTCACAGAAATTTCAGCGCGTCTTATAATTCTCCACGAAGCAATGCCGTGAGTGAAAGCAGCAGAAACGTCAATGAAAGCGGACTGTATATGGGATTTTCAGCTAAGTTAGGTTCAAATTGGAAATTCACAGGCTGTTATGATATGTTTTCTTTTCCTTGGTTGCGCTACGGTGTTGATGCTCCTTCCGATGGTACAGAATTGCTAACACAGCTTGAATTTAGACCCTCAAAGCGATTCAAAGCATACGCGCGCTACAGATTCGAACATAAGCAGGATAATTTTACAGAAGTAGGTTCAGCGACTTCATCGATCGGTCTGTTATCGAGGCAATGGTATCGATTAAATTGGCAATATGAATCGAGCAAGACACTCTCGTTGCGAAGCAGAATAGAGCTGGTGAATGTGGATGAAGCCGATGGAAATAGTGAGAAAGGCTGGTTGGTGTATCAAGACTTTGTATGGAAACCGTCTTGGCCAGCGAAGTATGAATTGAAGCTTCGTTACGCGATGTTTGATACAGAAAGCTACACGAGCAGAATTTACGCTTACGAAAACGATGTCTTGTATTCATTCTCCGTTCCAGCAGTATACTATAGAGGTAGCAGGGCATACATCATATTGAAATACGATATCACACGCTGGAGCGATCTTTCTGTGAGGGTGGCTCAAACCTACTTTGCCAACAGGGATGAAAGTGGAAGTGGTTTGAATCGGATTGATGGTCCCTCACGCACAGAGGTGAAGGTGCAGCTTCACATGAAGTTTTGAGGAGCATGCTTATGAACAGGTTGTTGAAAGAAAATGATCCAAGATAAGCTTATTGTATTAAATTTGATCGCCTTAAAAAGTTGTCTCGCAAGTCATTAGCTCAGTTGATGCATTGAAGCGAGAGGCAGATTACCAAATGGAAGAGAAAAACCTTCAGCTTATAAAACGCATAGTAATTGTTTACTCCATGTTGGCTTTGCTCTTTGTTGCTGAGTTTTGGATTGAAACCCGTGAGGAAGCTCCAATTGACCCCAAGTTTGTAATGAACAATACCTTGACTCCAACTTTTGGTTTGTTTGTTCGGGATTACAATTTATGGCGCTTCAGCAATGGAAAGCTGTGTGCCAAGCACTTATAATTCGATGCGTTTAGAAAGAAAGCGCAGCAACACCTCCCAATATAGTTCGTGTTATTCCTACGAGCAACGCAAATATTAATAGCATCCATAAAAGCCTTATCGCCCACATGGCGGCATCATTTCTTTTTCTGATTGGAGAACCGACAATTATTGTCAAGATTAAAAAGGTGATCAGTCCTAACAATCCAAGAGGAGTCAGAATAGTTGTGATTCCTAAAAATTGGGTCGCGATTACCACTAAATAACTTACCCAGGTTAGAACTGCGAACGCAAAAGCCATTGCTCCTCTTCGTTTAATTGCCGAGCCTCTTCTTAATTGTTCCATTTGAGGTTTGAAAGCTAATTTCTCTGATCGTTCATTCTCGAGTATATATGCAGAATGTGGCGTTTCAGCTGTCTCCGATATTCTTTGTTTTACGATTGATTTTTTCTGTTGTTCTATGGAATTGTGCGCTATGCTTATGGTAGTTTTCTTTTCAGAGATTAACGTCTTTTCAATCCCATTTGATGACGAATAAGCAGTCACAGGCTTTTCCTCTCCAAGATTTATTATCGGTGTTTTTTTATGCAGCTTGAGTGTCGGTATTTGCACAAAAAAACCGTCTCGATGCTTTCTTTTTTGGATCAATCCATTGGAGACGGTTTGGTTGCTTATAGAGCATGAACTGATCAATATAATTACGATGAATAATGCAGATGCACTGATGGCGCTCAATAGGGTAGGGTAGGCTTCATGTCCGTAGTTTGAATGAAAAGTAATAATAATGTTTTTCTCTTAAACAAACCATTATTAAGGTCGATTCAATACAAGAAAAAATATCCAGTCGACTGACTCATCTCACTGGTCGTACATCGACAAATTTTTCCACTTGTTTCCAAAACTCAGGATAAGATTTAGCAACAACCATCGGGTTCTCAATTCGGATTTCTTCAAAAAGTAAGCTCATCGGGGCAATGGACATCACCATTCTATGGTCGTCATAAGACTCAAAATAGGATGAAGGTTGAATAGGCTGCTTTGGTTGTAATGTCATTGAATACCCTTCTGTCCTTGCACTGACTCCCATTCGTTGAAGTTCATTTTCAATGGCAGCAATTCGGTCTGTTTCCTTCAATCGCAGGTTATCCAATCCATTCAAGGTGAAGGCTTTTTGTAATCCGGCTGCGGCAAAAATGGCCGGTTGAACTAAATCAGGGTGATTTCTGAAGTTCCATGATTCGGTATCGGGGCTAATTTTTTGCTTTGTGATGCGCAATCCGCCTTCTTCAAAGGTGGATTTAATGCCCAGTTTTGAGAATAATTCTATGGCCGAAATATCTCCCTGCATCGATTCAGGGCGGAGATCTTTCAATAACAAATTTGTTTTGTTGGCTAATGCACCAAAACTCATCCAAAAGGCAGCGGCAGACCAATCACGCTCAATGGTGAAATTGCTCGATCTGTATCTACCTGGTTTTACAACAATTTGGTTTTTGTTGAATTCAACCTGAGCGCCACACCGTTGCATCAGGGTTTGCGTCATGATGATGTAAGGCCGCGAAAGTGGATCGCCCTCAATGTTTATAGTAAGAGGTTGAGGAAGAGTAGGGCCAATGAGCATGAGGGCGGTTATAAATTGGCTGCTCACATTCCCATTCATGGTAACTTCTCCTCCGGCCAACCTTCGCCCGTGGATGTGAAGTGGAGGGAATCCCTCCTTTTCCAAATAAGTGATACTGGCGCCTAAGGATCTGAGTGCGTCTACCAAAATATGGATTGGTCTTTTTTTCATTCGTTCGGAGCCGGTCAATATTTTTTCACCGGGCTGAGAAGCATAGAGGGCAGTTAAAAAACGCATTGCAGTTCCAGCCGGACCTACATCGGTTATGATGTCATTGTGTTCCAATGCCTTTTGCAAAACTTGGGTGTCATCGGCATTACTGATGTCTTTGATTTCAAAGGCTTGTTGCGCGAGTGCTTGGATGATCAGAACCCGATTACTAATACTCTTTGACCCGGGAAGGTCAATTGAGTTTTTTAGCGAATGCGTTTTGGCTCTGAGTATGTATTTCATCACTTCATTTTTATCAATGCGTATGCAATTGATTGCTTCACCAAGTCTATAGGAACTGTCTCACCGATCTTAGATATACCAATATTAGATATCAAGCTGAATCGAACCTCACCATACTCGTTTTTTTTATCACCATTCATCAACTCTACAAGGCGATTAACATCAATGTTTTCTGGAATAGCAGGTCTAAGGCATTTCGTTACTACTTCACAAATGGAATTCAGTTCAGGTTTTGTAAGTTCACATTGTTCGGATGAGATGAATGATTCTGCTAAAATTCCAAACGCTACTGATGCTCCGTGAGAAATTCCTAGCATTGACTCTAGTACATGCCCAACGGTGTGTCCAAAATTGAGCGACTGCCGAATCCCGAAATCATCTTGGTCCATTTCTATGATACGCTGCTTGATGGCAGCGCTTTTTCTAATGATGTTTATGTCTGATGCTGCTGCTAAGGCATCCATTGGAGCGATTTCTTTCCAAAAATTAGCATCGGCAATGAGTGCATGCTTAATCGTTTCCATGAAGCCATTTCTCAGTTCTTTATCGGAAAGCGTACCTAAAAAATGATCATCAATAATGATGGCTTTTGGCTGTCTTATGGTTCCAATCTGGTTTTTAAGTCCATCGAAATTGACGCCATTCTTTCCTCCCAAGGCGGCATCGGTCATTCCGAGATGAGTCGTTGGTACATGCACGCATTGAATTCCACGTTTGTATGCAGAAGCCACAAATCCGCCCAAATCGGTAACTACTCCTCCGCCCAATGAAATGAACAGAGCTTTTCTGTCCAATTGGTCTTCGAGCATCGCGCTCCAAATCTCTTGGGCGCAATCGATGGATTTTGATGCTTCACCAGGCTCTATGCTTAGGTGAATAAACTCTTCACCCTGTAAATACTGGGAAGCAAAGAAGGGAAGACAATGAATTTCTGTATTGCTATCGGTGAGCACTGCAATTGCCGATGGGTTCAATTCATTCAAGAGTTGATACCAGCTATCGCTGTTATAGATCAGCGTGCTAGTCACAATCGCAAGCGGTTGGGTTTTTATTGTCTTCGATGGAGATCAGTGTTTGTTCTTCGGCCTCATTTCTTTCGATAATGGCGCTAAATGAATGTTCATCTTTCTCCAAAAAAATGGCGTATCGATATGGATTTCCGCCAGGATTTAGACTCTTTACCTCTGCATCCGTCCAGATACTTAATAATAGTGAATCAGAAAGCCCCAAACACATCTGGTAGCAACGTAAGGTTTGACTTTCATTAAGTATAGAGTCAATTCTGATTTCTTCTAAGATGCGCTGAGAGGGTGTCCAAATATCTAGATCGCGCGAATCGTCATTTCCAAACATGAAGTAGACCATGATTAAACCGATAGCAAATCCAGTGAAATAGATGCGGAGTCGTCTAAGCATTTTCTTCTGTTTGATCGTTTTGTAAACGTTCCCAAATCAGATCCTTCAATTTTGACAAGTTGAATTGACTCACCGAAGAGAAAAAGATGTGGGGTAAGTTTTTAGGAAAGGTCTTAGCAATTTCATCCATTAATTCTTGATCGAGCATATCGGCTTTGGAAATGGCCACAATGCGTTCTTTGTGCGAGAGCTCTTCACTGTATTGCTGGAGTTCGTTTTCTAGAATTTGAAATTCTTTGAAGTGATCATCACTGTCGGCTGGAATAAGAAAAAGCAAGACTGAATTGCGCTCGATGTGCTTTAAGAATTGGTATCCTAACCCTTTCCCTTCGCTGGCACCTTCGATTATCCCTGGAATATCGGCCATGACGAATGATTTTTCATCGTAATAAGACACGATGCCCAAATTAGGTGTGAGCGTAGTAAAGGCATAATTAGCTATTTCTGGCTTGGCTGCGGTCACGGCACTCAGTAAGGTAGATTTTCCGGCATTGGGAAAGCCAACTAAACCAACGTCTGCTAACACTTTCAATTCAAGGATGAACCATGCTTCCATGCCTGGAGTGCCAGGTTGAGAATGACGTGGAGTTTGAAGAGTAGCATTTTTAAAATGCCAGTTTCCAAGCCCACCTCTTCCGCCTTCGGCTAATATGGTTCGCTGCCCAGGTTCTGTTATTTCACACACAAATTCTCCAGTATCCGCATTTTTTACAACCGTTCCGAGAGGTACTTTTATTACTACGTCTTTGCCACTTGCACCTGTTGCACATTGCTTTCCACCGGGTTTGCCGTGAGTTGCTTTAATGTGCTTTTTATACTTTAAGTGAAGCAATGTCCAAAGTTGAGATTCTGCTTCCAAGATGATATGTCCACCTCTACCGCCATCGCCACCATCAGGCCCACCTTTGGCAACAAATTTTTCCCTTCGAAAATGTGATGCACCGGCTCCTCCATTTCCGCTGGTGCAATTTATTCGAACGTAGTCTACAAAGTTGCTTGAATGTATTTTTCGGTTTTTAGCCATAATGTTTACCACGCGAAAGCGGGCGAAATGAATGCAGTAACAGAATAATCTCTTCCAGGATACTTAAGAATGCTTGTCAATGGCAGCGCAAAGCCTATCGAAAATTTCGTTGACTGTGCCCACGCCATGAATTTCTTCAAGTTTGTTTTGTTTTTGATAGAAGTCTTTGAGGGGGGCTGTTTCGCGCATATAAACTGCAAGGCGATTGCGAATGACAGTTTCGTCAGCATCATCAGCTCTTCCGCTTGTTTTGCCCCTGTTTAAAAGACGTGCCACTAGCTCTTCGTCTGGAACTTGAAGTGAAAGGCATGCCGAAATGGAGGTTTGGAGGGAATCGAGCAAAGAGTCTAGTGCTTGAGCTTGAGGGGTGGTACGTGGAAATCCATCGAATATGTATCCTTTGGCTTCTGGGTTATCCTCTACTTTAGCCCTCAACATATCAATTGTTACCGAGTCGGGAACAAGCTCTCCCTTATCCATAAAGGCTTTTGCTCTTAATCCGAGTGCGGTTTCACCCTTAATGTTGGCTCTGAAAAGATCTCCAGTTGAAATGTGAACCAAACCATACTTTTCTAACAGTTGTTCGCTCTGTGTTCCTTTTCCCGCTCCTGGAGGGCCAAAAATTACGATGTTGATCATTTCAATCGTTTAAAATGTAAACCTCGGGAAGGTTGCGGCCATATCCGTCATAGTCTAAGCCATACCCGAGTAGAAATTTATTTTCAGTCTCAAAACAAACATAGTCAATAGGCAGGGACTGTTGGTACGCTTCCTTCTTGAAAAGAAGTGTGCAAACCTTTACCGATCGAGGATTTGATTTTTTAAGGTGTTCATGCAGTGCCACTAGGGTGTTTCCAGTGTCAACAATATCCTCAACTACTATGATGTCTCGGTTCTTTAAGTTGAGTTTTCCCGCCTCATGGAACGTTACTTTTCCAGTTGACTCCATTCCTTCATATGAGGCAGCTTTGATAAACCCTATTTCTGCTGCTCCGCTGAATTGTTTCATTAGGTCGCTGCAAAACATAAATGCTCCATTCAATACACAAAGAAACAAAGGGTCTTTTTCACCATATTCTTCAACCAATTGAGACGAAATACGGGCAATAGCTGCGTATATTTCATCTTGTGGGATGTAGACACGAAATTCCTTGTCTTTTATTCGAATCACCTGACTGTGTTTTGAGGGGTGCAAATGTACGGCTTGAAAATCCACTTATAATGTGGAATAGTTGAATATCTTTCTTGTATCCTGAAATGTGCTTCTAACTTTGCTGTCCAATTTAAAGCAGTATGAAAATAGGTATCGTTGGTGGAGGTCAGCTTGGTCGTATGTTTATTCAAAACGCGCTCAATTATGGTCATGAGATTTACACACTAGATCCAGATGCTGAAGCTCCGTGCAGCGAAATTTCACACGAATTCATATGTGCTGACCGCAACGATGCAGATGCCGTTTATGCTTTGGGTAAAAAATGTGATGTAGTCACCATCGAGATAGAAAATGTTTCCATTGAAGCACTAAAAAAACTTGAGTCGGAAGGGGTGAAGGTTTTTCCACAGCCGCGCATTCTTGAAATGGTGAAGGATAAGGGCATCCAGAAGCAATTTTATCGCGACCACGGTTTTCCTACGGCTCCTTTTGCCATTGTTGATTCAAAAAAGGAAATCCACGATCACCTTGATCTGCTTCCTGTGATGCAGAAAATGAGGGTAGGTGGTTACGATGGAAAAGGCGTTACTCCAATAAAAAGCGCAGCTGATATTGATAGCGGGTTTGATGCTCCGTCCGTGTTAGAGCAGTGGGTAGATTACGAAATGGAATTAGCAGTATTGGTAGCACGCAATGAAAAAGGAGATGTGAAATCGTTTCCAGTGGTGGAGCAAGTGTTTGATCCTGAAGCCAACCTGGTAGATTATTTGGTGAGTCCAGCGCGAATCTTACAGAACATTGAAGCAGAAGCTCGATCATTGGCCGAGCGATTGATTCAAGAAATTGATATGGTGGGTTTACTTGCGGTAGAATTATTCTTAACGAAGGACGGCAAGGTTCTGATCAATGAAATCGCTCCACGACCTCATAACAGTGGTCATCATACCATCGAGGCGTGTTTCACTTCGCAATATGATATCCACATGCGCTCAATTTTAAACTGGCCGTTGGGCGATTCTTCCTTGCGATCGCCTGCTGCAATGATCAACTTACTAGGCGAGAAAGGGTTTTCTGGGCCGGTAGTGTATGAAGGTATGGACACGGCCATCGGCATGTCAGGCGTTTATCCTCACGTTTATGGAAAAGCATTGACAAAACCATTTCGGAAAATGGGTCATGTCACTATCTTAGGAAGTTCTTCAGATCAGGCGTTGGAAAAAGCCAAAGAGATCAAGGAAATGATTCGCGTAATAGCTTAATTTAGCCGCATGGCAAATACCCCTCAAGTTGGAATTATCATGGGAAGCAAAAGCGACTTCCCCGTGATGAAGGATGCACTAGACATCTTAAAAGAGTTTGGAATTGAAGTAGAAGTAGACATCGTTTCTGCACACAGAACCCCAGAAAAAATGATGGAATACGGAAAGTCTGCCCACAAGCGCGGCTTGAAGGTGATCATTGCAGGAGCTGGTGGTGCAGCGCATCTGCCAGGAATGGTAGCTTCCATCACACCATTGCCCGTGATTGGCGTTCCTGTTAAATCTTCCAACTCCATTGATGGATGGGATTCAATCTTATCCATTCTTCAAATGCCAAATGGTGTTCCCGTTGCAACGGTGGCTTTGAATGCAGCAAAAAATGCGGGAATACTTGCAGCTCAAATCATTGCGTCATCAGATGCTTCTATGCAGCAAAAAATGATTGCTTACAAAGAATCATTGAAGGAAAAAGTTGCTGAAATGTCTCGTGAAATTGGAAATTCATAGAGCAACTAATCATCAAAAATTAGCGTCTTTATTTTATGACATTGAAACATCTTAAAGTGCTCTTTCTATTTGCGGTTGTTGCCCATAGTGGCTTCGCACAATTGACAATAACCAGCGCTAAACAAACAGGTAATTGGGCAGATTATTATGTGCAGAATGTATTACTAGGAACGGGGGTTACAGCGTTTAACGCGACTTTCACTGGTTGCGATACCACAAACCCAGGAAATCAAATCGGATTTGATTCAACCCAAATAGCTGAATTTACCTCTGTCAACACCGCGGTGGAAATTCCCTACGGAGTGATGCTTTGCTCTGGAAGTACTGAAAATAAAAGCGGAACGGCCGTAAACCCGAATCCAGGCCCAACTGCATCTGATGGAACAGGTGATCCAGATTTGGCTCAGTTGGTTGGTGGTAATTTGAATAACGCAGCCATTCTAGAATTTGATTTTGTCCCTCAAGGAGATACCATACGTTTCAATTATACTTTTGCGAGCGTTGAATACCCGGGATTTATCTGTTCATCATTCAATGATGTTTTTGGCTTCTTTTTAAGTGGACCTGGTATTTCTGGGCCATTCACAAATGGTGCAGAGAATTTAGCCGTTGTACCAGGAACCAGCACACCTGTTACCATCAATTCGATCAATGATTCTCCAGGACAGGGCATGTGCAGTCCTAGTTGCCCGTGCAACGCTCAGTACTTTGTCAATAATTATACGGCTCCAGTCGATACCAATGTTTTATTTGGTGGATTAACGGTTTCGATGCAAGCAGTTGCCCAAGTGATTTGTGGAGATACTTATCACATTAAAATGGCTATTGCGGATGTAGCAGATGGAGCTCTGGATTCTGGCGTGTTCCTTGAAGGTGGAAGTTTTACATCCAACTTGATCGAAGTTGATATTTCGACTGTTAATGGTGATAGTACCATTAACGAGGGTTGTGGTGATGCCGATATTCTATTTTCTCGTGGTGACACCACAGATACTTCCATCACTTACCTATTCTTTTCAGGAACGGCCACCAACGGAGTCGATTTCTCTGCAATACCGGATTCGATTGTGTTATTGCCTGGAGTTTTTGACACAACCATTACAATTTCTCCTATTCCAGATGGCTTGAATGAAGGGTTTGAAACCTTCACCATTTCAGCTGTAAGTGTTACGCTATGTGGCGATACGTTCGTCAGTACGGGTATGCTCTATATCTATGACCTGCCGAACATCGTGATCGATAAAACATTAGACACCACCTTTACGTGTCCTCCCGATTCGGTGGTGCTGTATGCGAATGCATTGAGTGGTGGTCCTCCGCCTTTTACTTATGTATGGAACAATGGAATGACAGGCGATACCATTGTTGTTCAATTGAGTCCGAATGGAGGAACCGATACTTTTGCTGTGGAAGTGCAAGACAGTTGTGCGCTCACGACCATTTTTGATACCATAATTGTAACCAAAGATTATGCGGATGATCCTATTCCTGAAATTATTAATGATACGCTTGTAAATTGTGCTGGTGAAGTCATTTTGCTAGAGTGTTTGGTAGATTTTGGAACGCCTGACTTTAGCTATGAATGGTCGAATGGAGATACCACTTCAACCACATCGGTGACGGTCAATGGAACCTTCGAGTTCTATGTCACCGTAACAGATGACTGTGGAAGGTCGGTGGTTGATACCGCATTTCTCGGAGTGAAAGTACCTGACGAATTGATCGTGCAATTTCCAGATACTTCAGTGTTTTGCATTGGCTCTGACTTATTTGTGAATCCTGAGTTTTCAGGTGGAATCAGGCCATTCAATTATTCGTGGGATCAAGTCAACCCTACGTTTGATGACGATTCAACGATTTCTGTGACCATTAATCAAGACACCACGCTCTTTTTCTGGACGGAAGATGCTTGCGGAAGACAGTTCAACACCACGTTCTTTATCGATGCCGTTCAGGTGGATTCTCTTTCAGCCAGTTTGCCATCCTTCGATGGACGATGCGGGGGAGAGGAATACTCATTAGATCCGAATGTTTCAGGTGGTTTGGCTCCATTAACGTATTCGTGGTCAACAGGAGATTCAGATACTGTGATCGTTTTTGTGGGATCGGTTAGTCAGAATGTTATTCTTACCGTTACTGACTATTGCATGAATCAAGTGGAAGCAGTCGCATCAATTAACATCGCTGAATATGCTCCAATGAACTTGATTATCTCCGGTGATGCTGAGCTTTGCTATGGAGAAGAATACATCATCCGAACCCGTGTTGAAGGCGGAGCAGGTGATTATTCTTTTGAATGGTTCACTACGCAAGATCCGTTACTCGGTGAAATGTATGACAACATTGATTCAAATACGTTTAGAGTAATATCTCGTCAGAGCAATACGCACTACATCAGAGTCACTGATTTCTGCGGAAATACGATGCAGGATACGTTGCGTATAACCATAGATCCTTGTGTGAGTATTCCCAACGTGATCACACCCAATGGTGATGGCTTGAATGATGCATTTTATATCGACAACATTATCAATTTTGATGATGCCCATTTATTCGTTTATAACCGATGGGGGCAAAAGGTGTTTGAATCGAAGCCTTACAGAAATGAGTGGGTTCCCAATGATCAAGCTTCAGGCACTTATTTCTATGTTTTACGCTCGGAAAACTTCAATGAGCTTCGTGGTGACCTGACGATCATCAATGATAATGACTAGCAGAGGATAGATCAAAGGCTGGCTGATTGGCCAGTTTTAACTCTTCAGACTGACTATTCGAACAGATGATCACAATGCGGTTGTCAAGTGATTTTGATAGTGCCTTGTTGTACCAATCGGTCCATTTAGAGTCGAGATTCGAGCAAGGTTCATCCAACAGAATAATTGGTGTTTCGCTGTAAATAGCCAACGCCAGTTTCACCCGTTGGCGCATTCCAGAGCTCAGTTGTTTTAGTGTTTTCTGACGGTGATTGATCAATTCTATTTCCTCTAGAATCAAATCTTTTGGCTTACGCAGTGCCTTTAGTTTGGCGTGTAGATCAATAGTCTCATCAATCGTAAACTCTTCAAAAAGATCGAGGTATTGAGCCGCGATGGATAGGTACTTGTACCAATCTTCAATAGGAATTACACCATTTTCGTTGAATTCGATACGCCCTTCATTTGGAGTGACATACCCAGAAATAACTTGAAGAAGTGTTGATTTTCCACTTCCATTGTTGCCGATTATAGGATAAATATTTCCAGCTTCAAAGAGCAAGTTAATACCATTGAAAATCCAGTTGTCATTGTATTTTTTACCGATGTTTTTTAACTCAATCCTCATGATTAAGCCAATCCACGCATTACACCGTTTTCTGATGATTCAAAGAACGAAACGATCTCTTCTTTGAATGCAGAAGCATCAATGGATGATTTTACTGCTTCGATTCCTTTTGATGTCACTTTGTTTAGGACGTAAATATTGCGATAAATGTCTTCAATGAGCTTTACATCGTCATCGCTGAAGCCTCTGCGCTTAAGTCCTATGGAGTTTATACCCACGTAACTTAATGGCTCGCGAGCCGCACGCACGTAAGGGGGTACGTTTTTACGAACCAATGATCCACCAGCGATAAAAGAGTGCGCTCCAATTCTTAGAAATTGCTGAACGGCAACCATGCCTTCCAAAATGGAGAAATCTTCAATTTTAATGTGCCCTGCAAGGTTGACGCAATTGGCTAGAATAACGTTGTTTCCAACAATACAATCGTGGGCCACGTGAACGTATGCCATCAACAGGCAATTTGATCCCACTTCAGTCATCCAAGCATCGGTAGTACCCTTGTTGATGGTTACACATTCACGAATGGTAGTATTATCTCCAATAATGACATGCGTGTCCTCACCGGCATATTTAAGATCTTGGGGAACTGCTGAAATTACCGCCCCAGGAAAAATTTTGCAATTCTTTCCGATTCGGGCACCATCCATTATCGTGACATTTGGTCCAATCCAAGTACCGTCCCCGATTTCAACATTTCCATAAATGGTAGAAAATGGCTCAATGGTGACATTTTCACCAATTTTTGCGTCAGGATGAATGTTCGCTCTTAACTCGCTCATCGTTCCTCACTTTTATAATTTGTGCCATTAATTCGCCTTCTGCAACAGCTTGATTTCTCACGTATGCTGAGGCCTTCATCGTAACCATTCCCCTTCGAACAGGTGCAATGAGGTCTAGTTTAAATACCAAGGTATCTCCGGGAACTACCTTTCTCTTGAATTTTACTTTATCAATCTTCACGAAAAGTGTTTCGTAATTCCAAGGATCTTCTATTTGACTCATTACTAATATTCCACCGCATTGCGCCATTGCTTCTACCTGAAGTACACCGGGCATAACAGGATTTCCTGGGAAGTGACCTTGAAAAAATTCTTCATTCATCGTCACGTTCTTTATGCCCACAATGTGGCTATCACCCATTTCAATGATTTTGTCGATCAATAGGAATGGATATCGATGTGGCAGCATGTCACTGATTTCCGTAATACCGTAAATGGGATCGGCATTTACATCAAACGTTGGTCCTGATTTTTGCTCTTTTTTGATCAGGTCTTTGATCATTTTTCCGAATGCCACATTGGTGGTGTGTCCCGGGCGTGCCGCTAAAATATGTCCTTGAATAGGTTTTCCTACCAGTGCCAAATCGCCAACGATGTCAAGCAATTTGTGGCGTGCAGGTTCATTGGTGAAATGCAATTTAACATTGTTCAATATACCGATGCCAACAATGTCCAGCTCAGCTTTGTCGCGATTGAAGGTAGCAGCCAATTTGTCCTTGTCTGCCTCAGGCATCAACGAAGTGTCTGAGTCTACCATCACAATGGCATTGTCTACATCTCCTCCTTTTATCAGTCCGTTATTTACCAGTTGCATCAATTCTCTCAAGAAGACAAACGTCCTGCACCTTGAAAATTCATCCTTGAATTCGTTGATGTTATACATGCTAGCGTGCTGAGTGCCGAGCATGGGCGAGCGGTAATCTACCATTACAGTGATGCGGTAATCAGGCGATGGTACAGCCAACATCTCTACTTCCTTCTCTGGATCTTCAAAGGTGATATTGTCTTTTAATATGAAGTATTCTTTGATGGCTTCTTGCTCTTGCAAACCGCTTTTCTCAATAGCTTCAACGAAATACCTAGAGCTTCCATCCAGGATTGGAATTTCTGGTCCATCCAGTTCGATCAAGGCATTGTCCACACCCATGCCATAAAGAGCGGCTAAAATGTGCTCAGTGGTATTCACTTGCATGTGATCGTTTCCCAAAGTAGTGCCCCTTTGCGTGCTGAGAACATTGTCTACATCAGCTTTGATGGTTGGTTCTCCGGGTAAATCTATTCTTTTGAAAACATACCATGCGTCGGGTTCTGAAGGCTTTACCGTCATGGTGGTATTTTGACCGGTATGAAGGCCAACACCCTCAATGGTAAAAGAGCTTTTTAGCGTTTTCTGCTTTTCAGCCATGATTTTCTTTTTTTGGCAGGTTGTTCTTTAGTTCGTTGATGCTTTCGCTGAGTTCATGTAATTTTCTAAAATAGACATAAGATCGTTTAAAGTCCCCGATTGGAAGAGCAGGAGACCCTTGCACGACTTGTCCTTTTTGTTTGATGCTTCCTCCAATTCCTGATTGGGCGGCAATTTTTACTTCATCCGCTATGGTGATATGACCGACAATACCAACTTGGCCACCGATCATGCAATTCTTTCCAATTTTGGTTGATCCGGCAATTCCCGTTTGTGCCGCAATAACCGTGTTTTCGCCAATTTCAACATTGTGTGCTACCTGAACCAAATTATCAAGCTTCACACCTTTTCTGATTACCGTACTTCCAAAAGATGCTCTGTCAATGGTAGTTCCAGCGCCTATTTCCACATGATCTTCGAGCACAACATTTCCCAAGTGCACGACCTTTTGGTATTGATTTTCTGAATTGGGGGCAAAACCGAATCCATCACCGCCTAGAATTGCCCCCGGTTGAATCATGCAATCATTTCCAATGATGGTGCGGTTCCCAATATGAACCCTTTCATGAATGATGGAATTTTCTCCGATTACACTTCCTTCGCCAATGAAGCTCAATGCCCCAATTGAAGACCTTTCTCCAATTCTTACTCCAGATTCAATTGCCACATTTGGGCCTACATAGGCTGTAGGATGAATATTAGCTGAGGCGTCAACGACTACTGAAGCATGGATTCCTGCTGGTTTTTGGGCCATTTGAGCATACATTTCCATCAATTTTGCGATGGCCATACGCGGATCTTCCACTTTGATCAGAGATAGCTTGGAGGGTAATCTACGCTCTGCTTTGAATGCTTTTGCTACAATCGCAATGGAGGCCTTCGTAGTGTAAATGTGTTCGGTGTATGCAGGGTTCGCCAAAAAGGTCAAGGTGTTTGGCTTGCCGTTTTCAATGGTAGAAAGATCATGCACTACAACGGAGTCGTCTCCATCAACTGTACCCCCTAAAAGTTCTGCGATTTGTAGTGCTGTAAACTCCATTTCAAATTAAAGTGTGCGAAGGTAGACATAGCCTACTCATCCTCGTTCAAAAGTAGCTTGATACAACCGCCATCTTGCTAACAAAATGGCTAGTTATTAACATGACTTATTGAACGTTGAGTCCTTCTGGAAAGTAGATAAAGTGTTTTGTTTCATGGGCTTCCAAAGAAGAAAACCTGAAAATACTCGCTGCTTCTGAAATGTCGCGAGCTGTTCCATCCTTGTATAAGATGTTTATGCTCTCGTCTCCAGCACTGTAAGCACTATTCGAAATTGAATTTTGAAATACGTAGTAACGCGCATCTTTTAGGCTAACCTGATAATGTTTGGATGCTTTTTTTCTCCATGATTCCAGCTCAGTTTCGCTCAATGAGTTATCCAACTGCTTCACCTTCAGTAATTGCCTATTGATCAGTCGTCTGCACATTTCGCTGATTATTTTATCGTCAGCATCGATCCACTGTTTCATTGAATAGAGGATGTCGAAATCGTCCAGTTTTAAAAAATGCTTTAACCATACTTCGCTGTCATTCAGCCTAAACTCCTCGTTGTTTTTCAGAAGGAATTTCAGAGATGCCGAGGCATCTAATTCAGACCCTTGAGCCATGAGTTCTTTGGCTCTCAAAAGAATGTTCATGAGCAAATACTCAGCAGAAACCACCGTTTTATGCAGGTAAACTTGCCAATACATCAACCTCCTCGCAATGAGAAATTTTTCCAATGAATAAACTCCTTTAGCCTCCACAGCTAAATTCCCATTGTGCACCGTAAGCATTTTGATGATGCGCTCTGAACCTATAACACCCTCTGAGACTCCTGTAAAAAAGCTATCGCGTTTCAGGTAGTCCAATCGGTCTGTGTCCAGCTGGCTGCTCACCAATTGGTGTAAAAACTGAACGGGGTATTGTCCAGTGTAAATTTCAATCGCTAAAGTCAAGTCACCGCCAAACTCCTCGTTCAAGTTGTGCATGATTTGAAGTCCGATTGATTCATGATTAACTCCTTGTACAATGGTATTTTCGAGGGCATGAGAATACGGACCATGGCCAATATCGTGGAGCAAGATGGCTGCCTTAGCGGCAATTTCTTCTTCCTCTGATATTTCTACACCCTTGGATCGTAATGTGCTGATTGCACTCCGCATTAAATTCATAGCGCCAATAGCGTGTTGAAACCTGCTGTGATTGGCCCCTCCGTATACCAAATTCGTTAATCCAAGCTGTGTAATTCTTCTTAGCCGCTGAAAATGAGGATGCTCAATGAGTTTGAAAATAAGGGGGTTGTCTACGGTAATAAAACCATACACAGGGTCGTTAAATGTCTTTAGCGTTTTAATCTTTGGTTGGATACTCACCTGGTCTACCTTTGGACGCGAAGATAAAATCAACTTATGAGCAACGAGCAAGTCAAAATTCTTTGGGCAGACGATGAAATCGATTTATTGAAGCCGCACATCATGTTTTTAGAGAATAAGGGGTATTCTGTTACCCCTGTTAGTAGCGGTTTAGAGGCGATCGATGAGATTAATAGCCGTGATTTTGACGCGGTATTTTTGGATGAAAATATGCCTGGAATTTCCGGTTTAGAAGCGTTGACAAGAATTAAGGCTGTACGGCCAAGTATTCCTGTGATTATGATAACAAAGAGCGAAGAAGAGACCATCATGGAAGATGCTATTGGCTCCAAAATATCAGATTATTTGATCAAACCAGTCAACCCAAATCAGATTTTGCTCAGTTTGAAAAAGAACTTAGATAGCAAACGATTGGTGAGCGAAAAAACCACCACGGGTTATCAGCAAGAATTCCGCCAGATTGGTATGCGCTTAAATGATCAGCTGGATTGGCAGGAATGGATGAGCCTTTACAAGGAGATCGTTTATTGGGACTTGGAATTGGATCAGAGCGGTGATCCAAGTATGCAAGAGATCTTAAGCATGCAAAAAGATGAGGCTAACAATCAATTCTCTCGCTTTATAGAGGAGAATTATGTGGATTGGCTGAATGGCCGCTCGAATGATAAGCCCGAGATGTCTCACACGGTGTTTAAAAATTGGGTTGTACCTGAAATAAAAGAAGGAAAACCAACCTTTTTAGTGGTTATTGATAATTTACGTCTCGACCAGTGGAAGGTGATTCAAGAAGCCATATCTGATGATTTCCGAATTGATGAAGAACGCACATTTTTAAGTATACTTCCTACTGCCACCCAATATGCACGAAACAGTTTGTTTGCTGGACTGCTACCAAGTGAAATTCAAAAAAGGTTCCCTAAGTATTGGTTGAATGAAGATGACGAAGGCAGTAAAAATCAGTTTGAAGAAGAGTTGCTGGCTGAACAGATCAAGAGGCTTGGAAAGCACTATTCGCATAGCTACGCCAAAATCACCAACTTAAACTTTGGGAAAAAAGTAAGCGAAGGATTGCACTCCTTAGCCGGAAATGACCTCAATGTTATTGTCTACAATTTTGTGGATATGCTGAGTCATGCGCGAACGGAGATGGAAGTTATTCGAGAGTTGGCCGATGATGAATCGGCTTATCGCTCTCTAACACTTTCATGGTTTGAGCATTCAACTCTCCGCGACATTGTCAAAGGAATCAAAGAAATGGGCGCCAAAATGATTTTGACAACTGATCATGGAACAGTGCATGTGAAGCATCCAATTAAAGTAGTGGGCGACAGAAGCACCAATACGAACCTTAGGTATAAAACAGGCCGTAACTTAAACTACAAGGCTAAGGAGGTATTTGAAGTATTGAATCCCGATGAAGTATTTCTTCCTAAAACCAATGTGAGCAGTAGATACATATTCGCGAAAGGAAACGATTTCATAGCCTATCCCAATAACTACAACCACTACGTGAAGTATTACAAAGACACATTTCAGCACGGAGGGATTTCATTGGAAGAAATGATCATTCCGTTTGTAGTCTGTTCACCAAAATAGATTCTCAGAGATAGAGGAATGTGGCGGATATTTGCAGTATCTTAGAATATTGTAAGATGCAACAATCCCTTATCCTATCTACCTTGGATGATGCTGATGAACTGAAGCAAGTGTTCAGGTCATTGTATGCAGAGTATAATGTGTTTTGCTTTCATGGTGAGTTGGGCGCGGGCAAAACTTCAATTATTAAAGTTTTATGCAGTGATCTAGGAGTTGAAGGTGGAATGAGCAGTCCTTCGTTTTCATTGGTCAACGAGTATGAGTCGGCAGAAAAAGGGACGATTTACCATTTCGATTTGTACAGATTACGTCAACCTTCAGAATTGATTGAAATAGGTTGGGAAGACTACCTCAACTCAGATTCTATACTTTTCGTTGAATGGCCAGAAAAAGGAGGTAACTTTATACCTGCTGATGCACTTCATGTTTTCATTGATGTAAATCTGGCCAACGACCATCGAACCTTAACCTTTAAGAATCAACCATGAGCACTTCAAAAGAAACGCAACGTTCACTCAGTGAGGCTGCTATGATGCTCCCTCAAGAGAAAGTCCAACCGATTGAGACGCGCAGAAAACGACTCTTTATTGGAATTCCGAAAGAGATTTCAATGCAAGAGAATCGGGTGGCATTGGTGCCAGAAGCTGTGCAACTATTGGTCAATAATGGGCACCGGGTGGTGGTTGAAACAGACGCAGGAAAGGCTTCCAATTTTTTGGACAACGAATACAGCGAAGCCGGTGCTGAAATAGCATATAGCACAAAGGACGTATACAAGGCAGACATCCTTTTGAAAGTTGAGCCGGTGGCGGATGAAGAAATGGAGTTTCTCAATCCTAAGCAAGTGCTAATCTCAGCGATGCAGCTCAATGTGCAACCTAAAAACTACATCAAGAATTTAATGGCAAAAAAGGTCTCAGCCATTGCTTGGGATTATATTGCCGATGAAGATGGTGTGCTGCCTATAGTGAGGAGCATGGGTGAAATTGCAGGCACCAGCGCAGTATTGATCGCTTCTGAATATTTGATGAATCAAAAAGGACAGGGCATAATGCTGGGCGGAATCACGGGCGTTTCGCCTACCCAAGTGGTAATTATTGGCGCGGGAACTGTTGGTGAGTTTGCCGCTCGAGCCGCCATAGGTTTAGGAGCAGATGTGCGCGTTTTTGATAATTCCATCTCGAAATTAAGGCGGTTGCAAAATGCAATTGGGCAACGTGTTTCCACTTCAGCAATTCAGCCAAAAGTGCTCGCCAAAGCCCTTATGAGAGCCGATGTTGCCATTGGAGCGGTGCGAACAATTTCAGGACGAACGCCCTGTTATGTCTCTGAAGAAATGGTGCAACAAATGAAATCTGGTTCGGTGATTGTTGACATTAGTATCGATCAAGGAGGTTGTTTTGAGACTTCCCGTGTTACAACACTGGATAAACCGATTTATAAGAAGCACGATATCATCCATTATTGTGTGCCCAATATTGCATCGTTGGTAAGCAGAACAGCATCTCATGCCTTGAGCAATGTAATAGCACCTTTGGTACTTCAAATGGGAGATGAAGGTGGGGTAGAAAACATGATTCGGAACCACGTGGGTATTCAAACGGGCGTGTACCTCTACAACGGAACACTTACGAATAAATACTTGGGCGAGTCGTTGAATTTACCTTGCAAAGATTTGAAACTTCTTTTGGCTGCATTCAACTCTTAATTTCCCATAACTTTTGGGAGACTTAGCGTGCCTTCTTTCATTCTGTGATACTGCTTGGCAAGGTGTGCCATCATTTTTGAAATGGTTTTTATGGCATCTTGAGTCGATTCAGAAATCTGCCGCTTATTCAATTTAAGAACCAAGACACCAAACAAACCATTCATAGCCGTCTCTATTTCGAAACGCGATTGCTTCATAGCCTTTTTCTTGAGTTCTTCGATATTGGGCTGGGCTTGTTTGACCAATACTTGGTATTCTTTGTCTTGATAAACAGTCAGAAGGCTTTGGTGCAAGTAGGTGAGCTCCATCAAATATTCGTTCAATTCGCTGAAATGCCCCTGCTCAATAATTCCTTGACTCCGCATTTCGCTTATCAAACCTTCATACCACCTGCGAATTTCTTGCTTCGATTCATCATTCACTTCAAATGCATCAATCACGTTGCGATCAATGGTTTCAATGTCCAAGTTCATTGATCGAATCAACTCTTCGATGTGCCACATATAAAGCACATACTCTGCGATATTGGTCTCCTTGTATTTCTTGGCGATATACATTATTTGTCAGCCGTAAGTTTTTGAGCTTGATAGCGAGCGTTCAGTGTGTCAACTATTTGATTGGTGATGTCGTAGGATTTGTCGATGTACAAAATGTTATTCAAGCCATTAAACCCATAAATCATATCATAGCCATTGGCTTTGGCATATTCGTCCAAGAATTGCTGGATTTGCTCGAGATATTCGTTTGTCTTTTGTTGCTCACTGCGCATCAGCTGAGCTTCCATTCCATCGCGTTGCTGCATGATGCCTTGTTCTTTTTGAGACAACTTCTGTTGAAGGATGCCCAGTGCTTCTTGTGATAATCCCGCAGATTCGCGCTGAGCTGCAGTGTAGTCATTTTCGAGATCTCTTACCATCGCCTGCAATTGGTTCTCCATTTGTAAACGTTCTTGAACGATCTGCTCCTCCAAATCTTTGATCATGTCGTACTTAAAGGAGAGGCTATCTGTGTTTACATAAGCAAATTTTAAGGTGCCGTCAGCCATGGCTTTTGAAGGAGTCTCAACGTTAGGTGTTTCCACCTTTACCGGAGTTTCAGTGTTGTTGCATGCGGAGAAAAGTAGCGCGGCAAAAGCCAATGAAGCAAAGTGTGTAATTTTCATTTTATATAAATAGAGTGCAAAGATACTAAGCTGAATGAAGCATTAAAATCAGCCAAAGATCGCTTCTATCAATTGATCAAAGGGCAGCGGTTGGTGATAGTTTCTGTCTGAATAGGTCGTAGCTGTCAGCTTGAGTTTCGTTTTTGATGCTTCATTCAACTCCAATTGAATATTTCCGAAGCGCTGCTCAAATGGTGGGTTGCCAATTCTGTTGTGATGGGGAGTCTTTAAATAATACCACTCTTTTTTATGGATTTCATTGAGTTTTTCGGTTACAGAGTACTCTGAATGGGTGGTAATATAGCCTTGAATGACGATACGCTCTTTCAGCAATTCTAAACCATACCAATGATGCTCCAAGGGTGTTTTTGCTTCAGATAAATCAAGCTGGAATCCATTGGCTGTAGAAGTGTTTAGCCACACAAAATTCAAGCGCTCAGTGAGGTTTTGCCGACTGAAAAGAGAATTTTGTTTGAATTCAAAAATCAGGTCTGAAGCATGCTTATGTTTCCACTCGTAGTATGCTTCAAGCTCTTTTTCACTGCGCTGAATGCGGCCCAAATCAATGATGAAGGGTTCAGAATGAATCGATTGATTTTCGGATAAAGGTTGGCCGAAAAGCTTTTTGATGACTTCGTTCGCAAATGACATGCGTGTAAAACAATTTTTCTGTGGCCTAAGTTTAAAGGGCCATCATTACTTTCAGTTTCACAGATTGCCTTCTCGAAACTTCCACCTTAGTGCCATCTTTTAGAATCACCAATAAACCACCGTTAAACCATGTTTCTACTTTTTCGATCCACCTCAAGTTGACGATGTGTTTTCTGCTGGCTCGGAAGAAATATTTTTCGCTAAGGCGATCAGTGAGCGCATTGAGTGATTTTAAAATGAGCGGTCTTGACTCATCAAAATAAACGCGTACATAGTTGCCTTCGCTTTCAAACAAACGAATTAGCTCCAACTCAACAAACCAGCACTTTTCCCCGTCTTTTAAGAACACCTGATCGTGAAGTTCAAGTTTGCCATCATTTTCTTGAGTTTCTGATTCGTTTTTCTTTTTGGCGATGCGCTTAGCAATTTTCTCTATAGCCTCTTGCAAGCGAGATTCTTCAACCGGTTTCATCAGGTAGTCAAGGGCATTTACCTCGAATGCTTTTAGGGCGTATTCATCATAGGCGGTTACAAAAATCACTTCTGGAGCCGACCCTTCCAATTCATTCAGCATTTCAAAGCCCGTCATACCAGGCATTTGAATATCGAGAAAGATTAAATCGGGATTTTCTTTTTCTATAAGGTCTAATGCTTCTTCAGGCCTACCACTTTCGGCAACTATTTGAATGTTGTCAAAGTTTTGGAGGAGGTTTTTGAGCTCTTGCCGAGCCAACCTTTCGTCATCAATTACTATCGCTCTTATCATGTTTGCTGGTTGTTAATGGCAGATGGATGGAAGTTAATACGGAATTGTTTTCGTGGTTTCCGATGGTCAACCATGCGTTTTTTCCAAAGGATAGGTTGAGCCTGTTTTTAGTGTTTTCTAAACCCAATGATGAGTCGCTTTTAGCATTGGGGTCATAAACACCCGTGTTGTAAATATGAATATCAACGGCATCAGAATGGGCCAATGTTCGAATGGCAATGCTTCCCCCATCGGGTAGTTTTGAAATTCCATGCTTTATGCAGTTTTCAATAATGGTTTGGAGTAAAAGTGGAGGTATTTTCACTTTTTCGGTTCCTTCTTGAACTGCCCATGTTACTTCCAATCGCTCTTCATAGCGCGCCTTTTCAATTTCCAAGTAGTCCTTCACGATTTCAATTTCCTTGGACAAGGGAATTAAGTCGAGTTCACCTGCTTGAAGGGACGAACGCAATACATTACTGAGTTGAGTCACCGCGTTTTTTGCCTTCGAAGGATCTTCATCAATCAATGCCCTTATGGTGTTCATTGCGTTGAAGATGAAATGTGGGTTCATCTGATCGCGAAGTCTCCTGAGCTCGTATTCGTTTTTGGCAGATTCGAGTTGTAAATTTTTAATCTCTTCTTTCCGAAACCTTTGAAAAAAGATATACGTGAGATAGATCAAACTCCAAATAAAAAATAGCATTCCCCATGTCACGAGGTTGGCATCGGTCCATGCATAGGCCAGCTTCCAACCAAAGGCCAGATTACCAATGAAGATGTACACGCCATGAAAACCAATGGCCAAAATGATACAAGCTACCGCTACACGAGGGATCAACGATGCTATATCTTTTTCGAGCCATCCTAGTTTGATGATCATAGCCCGATAGAGGTGAGAGATCACCAAGCCCAAGGCAAACACCAGATAAATTCCTCCTAAAACATCAAATGAAAGTTTCGTTCCGGTGAGAATGAACACGGCTGTAGAGATCAAGATGTAAAGTGACCATCCTGATAATTGTGCCTTGTAATAATATCTTGATGCTGACATGCTCATCAAATGTAGAAGCGTTTGCTTAAAGTTGATGCAAGCTTTACATGATTGGAGGTTTGCCATGAACAGCGGTATGCTACATTTGATGACCGTGAACTATCTCGCACATTTCTATTTGGCCTACCCTGATTCGAACTTGATGTTTGGCAATTACATTGGAGATGGGGTAAGAGGAAGTGATTTTAATAAGTTTTCCGAGCAAGTTGCACGCGGAATTCGTTTTCATCGCTTTATAGATACGTACACAGATACACATGATGAAGTTTCAAAGGCGAAACGCTTGTTTCACCCTTCTCAGGCCAAGTTTAGTGGAGTTGTGGTAGACGTGATGTTCGATCATCTTCTAGCTCTGCATTGGAAGGATTATTGCTCCATTGAATTGGATGCTTTTGCCACATATTGCTATGAGGTAATTGCCCATCATAGTGAAAAATTGCCGGTGCGCTCAGAGCGGTTTTATCATTACATGTCCGGCAATAATATTCTTCCGAAATACGCTGCGGAGGAAGGAATTACGCAAGTTTTTAGAGGTATGGATTCAAGGACGAAGTATACTTCAAATATGGTTTCTTCAGTTGCGGATGCTTCTTCATTCAAGGGTGAATTGACCGATCATTTCAAACGATTTTTTCCGAACCTTGTTGATGTTTGTGAAGCATGGAAAAAAGAACATTAAAAACCGAATTGGTAGAAAGTGGCGATGGTTCCCATACGTTGAAAGTAGCGGAATTGAAAGAGCATTACCATTCCCACAAAGGAGCGCTGCAAGAAAGCCTGTATGTTTTTCTTGAGAAAGGACTTAGGCAGTTTGACCAAGCTTCAGAAGTCTCAATTTTAGAAGTGGGTTTCGGCACTGGACTTAACGCTTTGCTCACTGCGTTAGATCAAAATCGTCCGGCTATTGAATACGTTAGTTTAGAAACGTATCCATTGCCATGGGATGTGGTTAGCCAGCTCAACTATCCAGATATAGTGGGTGATTCCAGAGCAGAAACTGTGTTCAGCGATATGCACCATGCCGAATGGAACTCAGAGTACCGATTGTTGGATGGATTTGTCATTCGGAAGATGCAAAGTTCCTTGCAAGACTTCTCTTCTGATCTCCGGTTTGACCTAGTTTATTATGATGCTTTTGCGCCACATGCTCAACCTGAGATGTGGGAACCATCCATTTGGGAAAAGCTTTTCGGTATGATGAAAAGTGGGAGTGTGTTGGTCACATATTGTGCGAAGGGTCAAGTTCGGAGAGACATGCAAGCAGCGGGATTCACGGTAGAGCGATTGGAAGGACCTCCAGGTAAAAGAGAAATGATCAGAGCGCGTAAAAATGGATAACAAACGTTTCAATGTTCGGGTTTATGGGATTCTTATCAACGACAATAACGAATTGCTCGTAAGCGATGAGTTGATCCGAGGGATTCAATTCACCAAGTTTCCTGGGGGTGGATTGGAGTGGGGCGAAGGCATTCAAGCATGTTTGGAGCGAGAGTTTTTGGAAGAGTTGAATCAATCCATTGAAGTGGTTGAGCATTACTATACCACCAACTATTTTCAAGTTTCAGCCTTTAATGAAAATGATCAGTTGTTGAGCATTTATTATCGAGTAAAGATGATTGGAAATCAGCAGTTTATTGCAAATACCAAACCATTTGATTTTCCTGAAAATGCAGGTCAAAAGTTTGAAGTTCAACGGTGGTTGCCTATCGATCAGATCTCACCCAATGACTTCAAATGGCCCGTTGATAAAATTGTAGCTGAGAAATTAATGAGAGAAAACCTTTAGCGAATTAAATTCACTGTCCCTTCCATGGTTTGCACTCGTCCGCGCTCATTTTCATAGATAAAGTCCCAAAAGAAAGTACTTATCGCTGCATCACTTGCATTTTTTGGATGTGTTCCATCCCATCCTACTTCCAGGTCGTTGGATTCAAAAATGATGTGACCCCATTTATCATAAACTTTCAAGTAGGGGTTGTAGATTCTGTGGCCATACACCCTGAAAACATCATTGATGCCATCGTTGTCTGGACTAAAGGCGTTGGGTATATATATTTTTGAGTAGCAGTCAGAATTGACAGATACAGTATCATAATTGATACATCCGTCAGGGCTCACTACTTCCAAATAAAACGTGTCTCTTTCAGTATTCAATACCCATGGATGTTCAATTGAAGGGTTACTTAGCAGTGCTGCTGGAGACCATCGAATTGTATTTTCTTCACTTGTCACCGAAGGCCCTCCTAAGAATACGGTTTGCATATCACAGTTTTCAATGTCTTCTCCTGCATCTGCGTAGGGCAAAGGGTGTGCGGAAATAATGGCATCGTCATAATTGGTGCAACCTAAGTTATCGGTAACGGAGAGGCGAAGGAAGGCCACGCCCAATGGAACGGCTAGTGTAGTCAATGAATCTGGTTGAATTACCATTTCTTCTGGAGTCCAAAGGTATTTTCCTTCAGCTGCATTGGCTATCAACTCTATGGTGTCTCCATCGCATATTTCGTGGTTGATGCCAGCATTAACGAATGGTTTTGGCTTCACATCCACATCGAATGAGACTTCAGACTCACACCCATTGGAATCGGTGACCTCAACCGTGTATTGTGATGGAATTTTCGGATAAATCAATGAAAAACTTTGATTCGGAGTTACAACGTCATTAGAAGGTCGCCAATTGTATGTGGCAAGTCCTGGAGTAACCGAAATGCCTTGAGAATCTCCTTCGCATATATAGTTCGGCTCTTCGATCAATTCTACGATGGGCAGAGGATTTACAAAAACGATGACTTCATTTTCGTTGATGCAACCATTCGTATCTGTCACCAAAACGGTGTATGTTGTTGTTGTGTCTGGGGAAGTTCTGGGGTTTGGCGCCAATGGTGAATCGCTTAATCCAGCAGTTGGAGTCCAAATGTATGTTGACCCCGCTGGCCCAGAGGGTTGCCCACCAATGCGCGTTTCATCGCCAAAGCATACGGTCTTGTCGGCACCTGCGCTGGCTTTGGGTAGAGGATTTACCGTTACAATCATGCTAGACGTGAAAGTACAGCCGTTGGAATCCGTAATATCAACGGTGTAGAGTCTTGTGTTGTACGTAAAGGTCATCGGGTCTGCTACATTCGGATCGGATAATCCAGTCGATGGACTCCATTCATAACTTTCACCTCCTGAAGCATTCAATTGAACAGTATCAAAGCGGCAAATTATGGTATTCGCTCCCGCAGAGTAATTTGGAATTTCAAATACCTCGACAGTTACTGAATCAATCGATTGACAATTTCCGGGTCCAGTCGCAGTGACATAGTATTGGGTGGTAACCTGTGGGCTCATTACAGGATTGGCGGTATTGCCGCCAATAAGCGCAATATTAGGTCCCCAAGAATAACTCAAAGCCCCAGTAATCGAAATGGAATCGGGCTGTCCGGCACAAGTAATTGGAATAGGTGAAGTAATAACAGGTACGGGAAGCGGAGTAACATCCAATTCGTAGGTAAATGTATTGTGACATCCGAGCGTATCCGTTGCTATTAGGGTATACAGTGTTGTGTCGACCGGACTCGCAATTACAGTGTCGTTGTTGTTCCCGTCTAAAACGAGTGTTCCCAATTGATCCCACTGGTAGGAATAAATATTTGGCACAATCAAGGTCTCTTCTTCTCCAACGCAGATATGACCATTATTAGGGAATACATTCACATTGGGTAATTCTAAAACAATAATGGTGGTGTCATTCACATTCGAACAACCATTGAGGTCTGTTCCGGTCACCGTGAATGTTTCGGTGTTGATTGGGAAAGCCTCCACGGTGGCTTGATTCAATGCGCTTAATGCAGCGCTTGCATTCCACACGTATGTGGATGCTCCAGAAGCCATTATAGTGGTAGTGTCGAATTTGCATACAGAGTCTGCGGCAGCATTAATTGAAATAACTGGTAAAGGAGCAACTTCCAAATAAAAACTTGCGGTATCGGTGCAACCAATAGTTGTGGTTCCTTCAACGAAATACAATACGCTGTAAGGAGGCGAGGCTTTTACTGTAGGAACACTGGTATTGTTCAATCCTACAGAAGGTGTCCACTCGTAAACTGCAGCGCCACTCGCTGTAATGGTGATACTATCTCCAAAACAGACTGAATCGTTGGCGCTTGTAAATGTGATGTTAGGTGAAGGTTGAACATAAACGAACGTGGAATCTCCTCCAGAATTGCTACAGAATGCATCTGAAACGAAAAGCGGGGTGTAAAAGCCCGAATCAGATACAAACATGTTGAACGAAGGATTAGTGATGCCTCCTAAATTGAAAGTGTCTTGCCCAATTTTATATTCAAAATACCATGGAGCATCGCCCGTTAAATTGATCGTTAACTGCACCGAATCTCCAGCACAGATGGTATCACCTCCTGTAATTGAAACGGTTGGCAGATCATGTACATCAACAAAAAAGTCCGAAGTGTCTGTGCATCCGTTCGTGTCAATTCCAATAACGGAATAAGTGGTGTCAACCAAAGTAAAAGTTTCTACACTGTTTCCAGTTGTTGCAGAAAGTCCAGCTGCTGGAAACCACGTGTAGGTTATAGCGCCTGATGCGGAGATCGTCACGGTGTCGCCAATGCACAGTTGTGGGTTCGGTGGGCTTACGGTGGGTTGAGCAAAGTTGCCCACATTTACCGTATCCGAATTGCTGCATCCTGAAGGATAAGAAACCGTTACGATGTATTCACCTGATGTGTTCACAACGAGCGAGTCAAGCGTATCGCCTGTATTCCATAAGTAATTCGCACCTGGGTTCCCAGCAAATAGAATTACCGTGTCTTGAAAGGTACAAATGTTTGTATCCGGACCAAGGTTGACGATTGGCAAAGGAATGGTCGAAATCGTGATGCTGTCTTCGGCAAGGCAGTTTAAACCGCCCGATACAGTCACTTTGTATTGACCAGAGTCGCCTACGTTGATGGTTTGCGTGGTCTCACCTGTACTCCAGGTGTAGGCGGTGGCTGAAGTACCTGCATCCAAAGTGATCACGTCTCCAACACAAATGGTGGTGTCTAGCGGCAGGTCTGTGGCTACATCAAATACTTCAACGGTGGAATATGCTGTGTCTGTACAACCCAAGTAGTCTGTTACCACCAAGCTTACATTGTATGTTCCGGGGTTTAGGTATAAGTGACTTGCATTCGTGTCGTTGCTAGTGCCTCCATCACCGAAGGTCCAAAACCATGATACCAAAGTGTTGTTTACAGGTATTCCAGCTGCGTTTTCACATGAGTCACTTAATGCAATGAATTGGGCAGTGTCTCCAATGCAGACGTTTGGAGTCAATACATCAAATGCAGCCGCCACGCGGTAAGTGAAATTGGAATATTGAACGTTCGATTGAGAATAGTTGTAGAAACCAAACCTGCCTGGAGGAAAGCATCCATATTCATCGATTACTGTATCGCCATTCAATGAAATGACCGTTCTTGTGTTGGTGTAAGTAAGAGCAAACGAATAGACTTGAAAGTCATTCCATCCTTCTGTTGGTCCGTATTGAGTGGCAATAGGAGTAGCAAAAGGTCCAGCTTTGGCAGAGAATGCTTGAGGGAAATTGGTGACGGGACCATCAATTTTGGTTAGTGCATATCCTTCGTTTCCAAAGAACCCTGCGAAATTTTGGTTTGCTTGTTTCCAGTCAAATAGGTAGAAATCGTAATTGTTTGGATTTGCTGGGTCGGGGTCATTGTATCCAAAAACGAATCCAATCCAATCATCGTCAGCGGCAGTCGTTACTTGAATGTCTCCTGTAATGATCACGTTAATGAAACTATCAGGACTTACATAAAATGTAGGGTCGCCATTGATCGTTTGATTCACTGCGTTTCCACCTCCCGTAACTACCCAGTTTCCGTTGGCTGGATTTCCTTCTTGAATCCAAGTGGCTAAATCAATGCTGTCTCCACACTGCGCCAAAGCAGCGCTTGCTCCAAACAACATAAACGCTGAAATAAAGAGGCTGAAAAGAAGTGTATGTTGCAGAGATTTATTCAAGGTAGGTAGGTCGTTTTTTTGGAGTTTCGAAGTTAATTATTGATTACTTACTCTCGCAGGTTCATGATTAAGACGCAGGATCCAAATTCAAAGGTGTCTGACTTGAAATAATATTCTTAATTTTTCGATTAAACCAATGATTAGTTCGATTATACCCTAAAAACCACATTTAGTTTCATTCTTCAATTAAATAATTCGGGTCGAATCTGCGCTCCACCAATTGTTCGATGCGCTGAAAGAGCTGCAATGGTCTAAATGTACCCCATTCAAAATCATTCAAGGGTCCACCGTTCACAAAATAATTGTCTACACCTACTTCTTTGAAGTCATTTAAAACGTGATCTCTGAAATTGAGCATCGCAACCCAACCGTCTTCTATATCTTCAAACCATTCTTCATAATAGCTGTCATCTGAACTATGAAAGTTGAGCACGTTCTCTCCAATTAAAATGAATTTATTGATGCCCTCATCAATCAAAAGATCAATGATATCACGTTTCAAAGTCATGATGTCGTTGTGGAGTGTGTCGTTCCATTCGCCCATCAATTCTATCACGGCAAAATTGTCGTCATAATCGGCATAAAGAATTTTTAGGAATAAGGTTTCTGATCCGATGTTATCCCACTGAGGATGGATGTAATGGTCGTAAATCGCATCGGTGAAATACACCTCCGAATACTCGCGACCAAAAAATGGAGAACGTTCGTCTTCCTCTGCCATGTAGAGGTTTCTCCAGTTGTAATAGGGTTCAATGTTGTGCATAAATCAACTGCAAAGCTACCGACACTTTTGTGATTTGAATGTGTCAGAGAGATAAAGAAAACATCAACTCTTAGCCTTTGTTCTGACTCGCTTCTACAGCCTTTCTTACACTGCCTTCCGAGAGCAACAACGCATTGGCTTTTTTATAGTCTAAACCAGTTTCGGCCATCACCATTTTGGTGCCACGATCGACCAATTTGTCGTTGCTCAATTGCATATCTACCATCTTGTTTCCTTTCACACGGCCCAGCTTTACCATCACCGATGTAGTGATCATGTTTAAGGTTAATTTTTGAGCCGTACCGGCTTTCATTCGTGTACTTCCGGTTACGAATTCAGGACCAACAACTACTTCCACTGGAAAATCTGAAACGTGAGTGACAGGTGCGTCAGGATTGCATGTGACGCATCCTGTGCTTATGCCATGCTCTTGACAAGTGCGCAAACCTCCAATTACGTAGGGTGTAGTGCCGGAAGCGGCAATTCCAATGACAATGTCTTTTTCGGAAATGGCATGTTCCTGCAAATCTTTCCATGCCTGATTGGGGTCATCTTCGGCAAATTCCACCGCTTTCCGAATGGCTGAATCACCACCTGCAATAATTCCGATCACCATGCCATGTGGCACTCCGTAAGTGGGCGGACATTCACTGGCATCAACAATTCCCAGTCTTCCGCTTGTTCCCGCACCGATGTAGAAAAGACGACCACCAGCTTTTAGTTTCTCAAAAACCGCCTCTGCCAATGCTTCTATGCTTGGAATGGCTTTTTCTATGGCCAAAGGCACGGTTTTGTCTTCTCGATTCATGTTCATGAGCAATTCATTCATGCTCATTTCTTCTAATCGATCGTAGTTAGAGGTTGATTCTGTAATGCGGTTTGACATGTAACAATGAGATGTAAGGTTCCGTCAAAGATTCATGTTTTATCTTGAATTGTTAATGGTTTGTTTGTGGTTCATGGTTCGTAGTTGGGCGGTTGATACATAATTTATTATTGATAATTCATGATTAGACTTCGATCAAACCAAAATGTTGAATGTTAATGTGAAGCCTTCCGAGTAATAGCGGTGGGGAGGTTCAGAGTTCATGGTTCAATGTTCGTGGTTAAGCAAAATGCTAGCGTCAGTCTGCCCTGGTTGGCAGATGAATCTGAGCGAAGACTGAGTGGAACCGAATATAAGTGAAGTCCCTGCGAAGGCTGAGCGGAGTCGAAACCGAGCGGGTATGAACTTCATGGTTGATTTATCCATGGTTCGCTATCTTACTTCTCGATACTTTTTTCTCCGCTAAAGCTTCGTAAAACACTCGAAGAGAAAGCATTAGACTTGTGCTTCATAGTGTAGAGATTCGTAATAAATCATCAATTATAAATCATGAATGATGAATTACCCCGAAAATCTTTCAAGGCCTTTCAACACACAAAGCTAGCCTGAGTGGTTTACTACGAAGTGTTCTAAGCCTTTTCATAAATAGCGGTGGGTTGGTTCAGAGTTAATTGTTCATGGTAAAGCAAAATGTTAGCGTCAGTCTGAGGATCTCGCGCTAGGCGAGATGTCTCGAAGACGAGCGGAATATGAATGATGATTTTCTTGCCAAACCCCGCTTGTCTTCGAGACATTGTCTGCTCTGCATCCAATCCTCAGACTGACGCTCGCCCTTTACCCAAAAATGCTACAAAGCATTCCCAGCAAGAGGTGGGTGGAAGATCATGGTTGGTAAAATCATCAATAATAAATCATGAATTATAAATCATGAATAATAAGTGATCACCTCTAAGGATCAAACTCAACGGGCTTGTCGAGCGGTATCCATCGAGGAACCTCTTTCTTGTATTTGGAATACGATGCACCGTATTTCGTCTCCAACTCTTTTTCTTCTTTGAATACAATGTAAAGATGATTGATAAGCCAATAGATCAATGACCAGCCTAAAATGTAAAATGAATTGAACAACAAGGTTTCTCCCCATAAAGTGGTGATGACGGCAATGGCCATCGGGTTTCTAACGTAGCGATATGGCCCTAACACGATCATTTTTTTTGGCGAGTCCCATGGTGCCATTGTTCCTTGTCCGAATGCTACAAACAACACACTCGACCATGCTAAAAAGCTAATCCCAGTTAGAATCATTATGAAACCGGCTATACTTGCAAAGGAAGATCCGAAGCTCAACACTTCGACCCAATGATGGATTGCCCAAGGAATGCCGATTAGGCTTAAGGCTGGAAGAAAAAAAGATAAAATGATTTTCCAAGTGGGCATCTTGTTTCAAAGTTGAGTTTTTCAAGTCACAAAACTGATCTTTGAACCAGTATTATTTAATTGATCACACTTGTTTCATATCCGCGCAGTGGAAACACTTTTCTCAGAAATGTGCTTTTTGAAGTCTATGGCATTTCTTCATCCACGTATTTAACGGATGGTTTCGGTCCAGATGAAGATTGGCCGACTGCTGCAGTTGTGAAAACGCATCATTTGCCAGATGAATTGCCGGTGGAGTTAGTGCAGCGAAAGATTGTGTTGTTGGTGCGCGATGGAAGGGATGCAGCAGTTTCATTTGCCCATCATAGAAAAGATGTTGTGGCTCCCGAAAGTGCATTTGATCAGAATTTAAATGAAGCGATTTACGCTGCTGAGGGCAGTCATTTTGGTGGATGGTCAATACACACAGAATATTGGTTAAAACGAGCGGATTTGGTGATTCATTTCGAAGATTTGATTCAAAACCCCATCGAACAATGTGAAAGGTTGAGGGAGTTCATAGCATTGCCAGAGCCCAACGCGCAGCGACTTCCGAGCTTTTCTAGTCTGAAAAATGGCCAGCCAGAATACGGTTCAGGAAAGTACGTAACGGATAAGAACCTCGCATCATCTTGGTTTCGAAAAGGGAAGGTGAATGGTTGGAATGAAGAAATGTCTGAATTTCAACAAGCCCTTTTTTGGCACTTGCATGGCGAAACGATGGAACAAATGGGCTATGCGCTTCAAGGTGATCGAACCGCACCTACAGAGTTTCAATACCAGGCTTCAAAGCGTATTTTAATCGAGGCTTCAAAACTGAATGAGCCCTTTTTTGATGGGATTAAACGCTATGTGCATGAACTGCTTCTTGCGGCAAAGTCGCTTCCAAGATATGCTCAAATTGATGTGCTTGTCAATGGCAATATAATTTCAATTGAAGAGGCCTTGGTGTTGGAAGGTCAAGGGCAACGCATCAAGCAAAACCAATTGTTTAAGCTGGCTAAGGATTTGCTGAAAGTGATGCTGCCAGATGCAGCTTACAATGGTATTGCACGTACTTTTCCTATTCAAAAATTGCGGTCGAATCGTGCTAAGCATGGCAGTGAAAAAGGAAGAAAGGCTTACGATGCTATGCTTTTGACTCTGCCCCAACATTATGAGGCAATCAAGGGAATCGAATCCAATAGGAAATTCGTGGTTATTCACGATACTACCCATCTTTCTCACCCTGATTTGCACGAAGAAAATAACGCGCGTTTGGCTGCGTATGGAATGCAATGGATCCGAGAGAACAACCTGCAATGCATTGCGGTTTCGCAGTCAACTGCCGATGATCTTACCGAGCAAGGGTTTAGTGCAACGCTGATTTATGAAGGAGTGAATCGAAAAACATTTTACCCCATTCATAATAAGCATTTGTTGAATCTAGTGAAAGAACGGTACGCACTTCCAAACCAGAAATTCTTATTGAGCGTTTCAACACTCGAACCACGCAAAAACATCCTTCGACTGATCGAAGCCTATTCAGAATTGGATGAGGCATTGCGTGATGAATACCACTTGGTGTTGGTTGGAAGAAAAGGCTGGAAATGGAATTCAGCGAAAATTCCAGTGCATTGCAAAGGTCAAATTCACTTTGCCGGCTTTGTGCGAGATGAACATTTGCCTGCGCTTTACACCTTGGCTTCAGGCTTTTGCTACATTAGTTTGTATGAAGGATTTGGATTGCCTGTGTTGGAAGCCATGGCATGCGGAACGCCCGTTTTGGTGTCAAATAATTCATCATTGCCTGAGTTGGTTGCAAGTGAAGGAATTCTTTGCGACCCTGTAGATCAGAATGATATCAAAAGAGGATTGATAGCGCTCATCGACAAATCAACACTTGAGAGGGTCAATCTAAAATCCATGCGTCAATCTTGGAATTTTTCTTGGAAACGAACGTGGGAACAAACGCTGCGTCAGTTGATGTGATCTCCTCGATAATGGAGACTGAAAAGAAAGAATGAAGTAAACATCATTCCAAATTGCCGGCTGAAGTAGTTTTCCGTCAAGAAAATTAATCCAATGAAAAGGCAGAAATAGAGCAAGTCATAATTTTTCTTTCGCCAACCCTTGCGCAAGATTAACCCAAAGAAAATAATCAAGGCGAGAAAGCTAAAAATTCCACCTGTCAACCAAAAGTGCATGAATTGATTGTGGGTGTTGAACTCGGTATCAAAAAACTCCACTTGCTGATAAGTATGGTAGCAGGCTTCCAATATTTCCCTTGTATTTCCTGTTCCCACACCGATTAGCCAATGGTCTTGAATTGACAACCAACTGCATTTCCAAATGCCCAAGCGCAATTGTGTTGAAGTCAAAAGTTGACCTTCGGTATAATTGGTGCTCAATGTTTTTAGTTCATCAAACCGCTGTGAAATGAGAGGATTGAAAAGCACATTGGCCATGAAGAAAGTTCCAATGAAAGCAGATGCAAGTACTTTGTGTTTAAGCGATTGAATCTTAGAAATACTGAAGACGGCAAGTACCATAAAGCCAGCAATTACAGGCATTCTGCCTCCCGAAAAAATTGCCATTAAAATCAATACACCGGCAATAAGCAATTGGTTTCTCCAGTGAATATTCAATTGAGCAATCGCCAAGAAAGCTGCCCACATCCAAGCTGTGCTCAAGAAGGTTGGGTGAAGGTGAAACACCTGCTCTATCGTATCTCGAAAAGACTGACTGAACCCAGCGTTTGACAGGGGCTCGGCTAAAGTGAAATAGGCCAAAACAAAAGTGGCTTGAGCAAACGAAAAGAAGATGAATCCTTTGGCGAAATGAATCTTATATGGACTTGATTTGAAATAGATAAAAGCAGCCAACCATGTTGCCCAAAGCTGGAGTTCGCGCATACCATCTTGCGGAAATCGAAAACCGATCCATGAAACCAATATCGCGAGCAGTGGTAGAAGCAGCCACCATTCCTTTCCATTCGGAAACGCACTTTTTCGCTGCTGGATAATTCTTAATCCAAGAATGGAAATCAAACAAATGGATGGAACAGCATTGGGCCAAAACACAAAGCCGCTGAGCATGAATACGAGCATAAGCTCAATACGATCAAGCCACGACTTTGGCATTGTCAAAACATTTATCGAGGAAGAAATTCAAAAAACGTTCACGAAAAACTTCTTTGTCAAAGCGTTTGGCATTCCTTCGAATCACGAAAGGGTCAAATTCGTGGCGCTCGAATCGAAGAATGGTGTCCACTAAAACTTCTGGATGCTCTCGATGGAAGAACATTCCTGTTTCATTTTCAATCACCGTTTCCAAGTAGCCACCTTTGCCCAATGCGATCACGGGCGTTCCACATGCTTGGGCTTCGAGTCCAGCTATACCAAAATCTTCCACTGAAGCATTCACAAATGCCTTGGCATTTTGCATCAAGCCTACCAATTCATCATCATCTACCCAACCTAAAAATGTAACGTTCGGTGTAGCAATTTTTTTCAAATGATGCTCCATCGGACCTTTACCAGCAATGACCAAACGATGCTTTGGAAGTTTCGAAAACGCTTGAATGATCAGTTCGATGTTTTTGTAATCAACCAACCGAGCCGCGGTGAAATAATAGTCTTCTTTGTGTTCTTTTAACGTGAAGCGTTGTGTGTCAACGGGTGGATAAATTACGGTGCTTTTTCTTTTATAGGCTTTCTTGATTCGCTTGGCTACAAATTTGGAATTGGCCACGAAGAAATCAACTTCTTTGGCTGTTTTAGCATCCCAGTGCTTGAGCCGTTTGATCAAGGTTTTGGCCAGAAATTTCTTAATGCCAGAGTTTAAGCCATACTTTCTCAAATAGGTCTCTTCCATGTCCCAAGCAAAACGCATCGGGGTGTGGCAGTATGAAATATGAATTTGGTTCTTTGCTTTAGAAACGCCTTTAGCGGCCATCCACGATGATGAAATGATGACATCATATTTTGATACGTCTAATTGGGCAATGGCCCGCGGGTAGAGTGGAGCCAGTTGCCGGTAATGTTCGCTGGCTTGAGGTATTTGTTGTAAAAACGAAGTCTTTACGCCACGGCCTTGGGTGATTTTTTGCAGCGACTTAAAATCCATAAAATTGAAAAGCGCCATCACGCCATGGGGTTGAATGATGTCGATGATCTCTGTCGCTACTTTTTCAGCTCCTGCAGGAATCGTAAACCAATCGTGTATAAATGCAACCTTCATTCAGGGCGAAATGTAGCCATTGTGATTGATCATTCAAATCGAGCGATCAAATCCTTCCATTTTTCTGCCGAGGCTTTGAAATCGTAATTCCATTTGGCCTTCGTCAGTGGCTTTTTAACCGAAAGTATGTTTTCTAAGGACGATTTGAATGACTCAGGATTGTGCAATTGAAAGTACTTAACGTCATCACCCAGCACTTCGCGATGCACGGGAATGTCCGATACAAGTGCAGGACAACCCGATGATCGCGCTTCCATGGGCACTAAACTGAAGCCTTCATAGATGGAAGGTTGAATCAACGCTTCGGCATTTTCGTAGAGCCATTTCAATTCTTGATCTGTAGTGTCTGTAAGTTGAATGGTAGAGGCATTCGTATTTTTTTCGCTGCTTGAAAACACATGTGATTGCCTTCCAACATGCACCAGCTTTAAGTCCATTGCATTTATAATATGATGAGCATGTTCAATAGCAAATCCAAAGTTTTTTCGCGGATCATGACTGCCCACCATCAAGATGAATTTTGAGTGGATGCCTGCAGGTTTCATTGCGGGTTTTGTCACCAAATCATCATCAATTCCCGGAGGTATCACTGATATTTTGTCCTGTGAGACTCTCAAATGTTTTTGTATTTCATTCTTTGAGAATTCTGAAACGGTAACAATGTGTTTGGCGTTTCGCGCAATTCGCGGTAACAAGAATTTGTAGTACGCAGCGAAGCTTTGCGAAAACCATTTGGGGTTTTCAAACACTGCCAGATCATGAATGGTAACGATTTGATTGCGGTAATGGATGGGCGCAGTATTGCAGAAATTGAGTAGGAGAGGAGAGCCCTTTTTCTTGAGTTGATTCGGAAGGGTTGTTTGCTCCCAAATTACTTGAGAAATAAAACGTTGACTCGAAGGCCTTGATATGTCAGCTCTTTTTAAATGATTGGCAATGCCAATAGCGTAGCGCTGAACGCCCGTTATTCTTTGATTGAGAAATCTACCATTAATAATTTGCTTCGGCATACAATGGCGAAGCTATGCTTCTTGATCGTGATAATTGAGATGAACCAATCATGGCCCGCAAAAATTCACATAAGCGTCTCGCCCGTGCTCGTATCCGTGTTCTTCAATAGCACTTTTTAAAGTTTCACAGCCTTCCCTCAGGCGGTGATCGAATAATTCGGCCAATCCTTTGTTAAACATAATCTCAGCGGGCGAGTTGGTGCATTTTAATGCTTCATCATAGTCAGTGATGGCTTGATCGTAATCCCCAAATAGCAAATAGATATTGCCCCGCATTCCCCAAGCACTGGCATCCTTTGGTCTCAATTCAACTGCCTTGTTGGCGTCAACCAAGGCAGAGGGAAAATCGCCCATCATTTTATAAGAAAAAGCACGGTTGTAGATGGCGTTGAAGTAAACGGTGTCGAACTCATTTACTTTGGAATAATCGCTGATCGATCCAGCGAAGTTTCCTAGTTCTTTTTTCACTAAGCCTCTTTCAAAGTAGGTTTTGGAAAGTTCCAATTGCATGGATATGGCCTCGTCAAAATACTTCAATGCTTGGGCGTCATCACCCATCATGCGGTAGGTAACCCCTTTGTTGTAAATGGCTAAACTGAAATCAGGATTCACTTTTAACGCGGCATCAAATTGGTTTAAGGCACTTTGAAATTCTCCCCGTTTAAGATCGATTAGGCCGTGCACGTCTAATGCAAGGGCATTTTCTGGATTCAATTCTAACACTTGATGCAACGATGATTCTGATTCATCTAAATTGCCTTCTAAAAAATAAACCAAGGCCTGCTTGAGGTAAGTTAGTTCAACGTTGTAAGCGTTTTCCAAAAGTCGAGCAATATCGTCTTTTGCCAAGGCATACTCTCCCGAAAGAATCCGTCCATCTACCCTATGATCAATGTGGTCTTGATTGCTAGGATCCAACTTTATGGCTTCCTCTATTTCTTCTAAACCCTTTTTGTAGTCCGTAGTTAAAAGTTGATCTTGGCATTGGCATCCATTACGTAAGCCGAGTATGGGTTCATCATGCGCGCCTTTTCATAGTCTTGTTTTGCTTCTCGGTAACGACCCAACTTTCTGTAGATTGAGGCGCGTTTCATATATGCTTCTGCGTAATATGGATCGGTGGCAATGGCATTGGAATACGAAAAAATGGCCTCTTCAAATTGTGCTTGCTGCATTCTATTCTCGCCCATCTGAACCATACGCGTAGCCTCAATGCGCTGGGGCGATTGTGCAAGGCCTTTTGTTGCAAAAGCAGTAATGAGCAAAGTAATCAGCACCACAATTTGCACTGTAAAGTATCGTGTTTGATGAAAGGATGTGGTCATGTGGTGAAGGTACGTATTGATCGTATTCTAATCTTGGGCTTCAGGAAAAGAAGGACTTGATTTTAGTCAGCTTCATTGGTGACATCTATGTGCTGAATTACGTCTGGATCACACCTACGTTATAAGGTTTCACATGTTGTTCATGGCTTGCCATATCAATACCTGTGCTGATAATCATCCGCGTATCTAGAGGGTCAATGATGCCATCAACCCATAATCTTGCAGCAGCATAGTAAGGTGAAGTTTGCTCTTCATAGCGTTTGGTGATTCTATCTAGTAGCTCTTTCTTCTTTTCATCGGTAATCTCTTCGCCTTTCGATTTAAGGGAAGCAATTTCGATTTGGAGGAGCGTGTTCGCAGCAGATTTACCACTCATTACAGCAAGGTTCGCGCTGGGCCAGGCATATATTAGTCTTGGATCATAAGCCTTTCCGCACATGGCATAGTTTCCAGCGCCATAGCTGTTGCCCATGATGAAGGTAAACTTTGGAACAACGGAATTGCTCATCGCATTCACCATCTTGGCGCCATCTTTTATTATGCCACCGTGCTCTGACCTTGATCCAACCATAAAGCCGGTTACATCTTGAAGGAATACTAAGGGAATGTTCTTTTGGTTGCAGTTCATGATAAACCGAGCAGCTTTATCGGCACTGTCAGAATAAATCACCCCACCAAATTGCATTTCTCCTTTTTTGCTTTTCACTACGTTACGCTGGTTAGCCACAATGCCCACTGCCCAGCCATCTATACGAGCGTATCCGGTAACAATGGACTGACCATACAACTCTTTGTATTCTTCAAACTCTGAATCATCAACCAGCCGTTTGATTATTTCTCTCGTGTCATAGGTCTTGTCGCTGAAAATACCGTAGATGTCTTTTGGATCTAATTTTGGCTTTTTGGCTTCCTTTCGATCAAAGGGAACGCGTGGCTTTCCTCCCGTTTTGTCCATGATGCTTTGGATGCGTGCAATGGCGTCAGCATCGTCTTTGCATTTGTAATCGGTAACTCCTGAAATTTCGCAATGCGTGGCAGCACCTCCCAGCGTTTCGTTGTCCACATCTTCTCCAATGGCTGCTCTTACCAAGTAGGATCCAGCAAGGAAAATACTTCCTGTGCCTTCAACTATCATTGCCTCATCGCTCATGATTGGCAAGTAGGCACCACCAGCCACGCAACTGCCCATGATGGCGGAAATCTGATTGATTCCCTTGCTGCTCATCACTGCGTTGTTCCTAAAAATGCGTCCGAAATGCTCCTTGTCTGGAAAAATTTCGTCCTGCATAGGCAAGAAAACGCCTGCGCTGTCTACCAAATAGATGATTGGAATGTAATTGTCCATGGCTATTTCTTGAGCGCGCAAGTTCTTTTTACCCGTAATCGGGAACCAAGCTCCAGCTTTTACAGTAGCATCATTGGCAACCACGATGCAGATTTTGCCTTTCACATAACCTAGAAATACCACTACGCCTCCACTTGGGCATCCGCCATATTCTGCATACATGCCTTCACCTGCAAAAGCACCGATTTCAATTTGTGGTTTATCGGCATCCAAGAGTGCTTTTATTCGCTCGCGGGCAGTCATCTTTCCGCTCGCATGCTGCTTGTCAATCCTCTTCTGACCACCACCCAGATATACTTTTTCCAACCTTCTCTTCATGTGAGAGATAAGCTGCTTCATTACATCTTCGTTTTTATTGAAATCTAAGTCTTGCTTTTTTGTAGCCATCTAGCGTATTGAATTTATAGGAATGCCAAAACGCATTCTGCTTTAAAGTTGTTCAAATTACTGTATTTCAAACCAAAATTCGGACGTTTCAGCCCAACAATTCGACCGAATCGCTTATTTCATTTTTCGAATGGTCACTACCAGCTTATCCAAGTCGGAAAGGGATGTATAAATGTTTGGCGTAATCCGCACGCCATCAATGCCCTCATGAGTAATAGGAGTGGTGTGAATCCTACTTTCAGACCACAAATGGTTGTGGATTTCTGGCCCGGTCATTCCTACCATGCCAAAGGTGGTCAATGCACCACTGAAGGCGGGATCTTCAGGGCAATAAAAGCTTATGCCGGGAAGGTCTTTCACTCGCTCTACCCAATACTGCTTAAGGAAATGCAGGCGCTCGAACTTTCGTTCTGCCCCAACACTCAAATGAAAGTCTATCGCCTGACCGATGGCTAATTCTGCAGGTACATCTCGTGTTCCTTGGTTTTCAAATTTCCGAATGTCATCACTTTTCGGATCAGGACCCGGAAACAAAGCCCAGTGTTTTGCGATGTGTTCTTTTTTCACGTAAAGCATTCCCGTTCCAAAAGGGGCGCATAGCCACTTATGCAAACTGGTTCCAAAATAATCGCAATTCAAATCTGGAATTTGAAAAATGAGATGAGCGAAACTATGCGCACCATCAACCATTACAATTATACCTCGCTTCTTTGCTTCAGCTGCGATGGCAGCAACAGGCAGAACTTGTCCCGTCCAATTCACTACGTGTTCGATCAAAACGACCTTTGTTTTTGAAGTGAATTGATCGGTGTATGCCTTTACGATCGCTGCAGTATCGGTTGACGGCATTGGAATGTTCGCCACTTTTCTCACCAATCCTTCACGCATTTCACGCTGCAACCACGCTTGGTTCATGTTGGGGTAGATGAAATTGCTGGTTACAAATTCATCTCCTTTGTTCATGTCAAACCCGAATATGATCGTATCGAGCGACTCGGTTGTATTTCTATTGATTGCAATTTCTTCAGGACTAACCCCCGCCAATTCGGCCAACTTCTCTCGGATGGTTTCTCGTCCTTTTTCGAAAATGCGCCACATGTAATAAGAAGGTGCCTCGTTACTAAGGGAAGTGAATCGCTCAACGGCATTTTGCACCACCTTCGGGTGAGGAGAAACCCCACCATTATTAAGGTTGATGAGGTTGGTAGATGAGGTATAGTTCTGCCGTACCCAACTCCAAAAATCTTCGTTGTTTGCCAACTCGTTAGGTGTTGGCTGCCCAAGCGGTGCTAGAATATTCTGCATCTCTGTGGCAAAGCCATGATCGATAAGTGGCCAAGCCCAAAATCCAGCACTCAACGCAGATACTTTTTTGATAAATGATCTTCTGTTCTTCATAGCGTGTAGGTTTGCGGCAAATTAAGAAATAACCTTCAATGCTGAAGTCTCGATTATTGGTGATCATTCAATTTACGGGAATAATTTTGTTCGCCATTTCAGGACCATTGACTGCCTCAAGTTTTTGGTTGCAAATGATGGAATTGATTGGCGTCATACTGGCGGCTTGGGCGTTTTTGGTCATGAATCCGCTGCGGGTAAGCGTGTTTCCTGAACCTCGACCCGATGGCGAGTTGATCGAGCGTGGTCCTTATGCCTACATCCGACATCCAATGTATTCATCCATTCTACTCATCGCTGCTGCGCTCACAATAGATCGGCTAGATGCAGCTAGCATCATTCTCTTTCTAGTGCTTGCTACAAATCAGGTGGTTAAATTGAGATTCGAAGAATCATTGTTAAAGGCTAAGTATTCCGGCTACGAAGCATACATGAAAAGAACCAAAGCTTTAATTCCCTTTGTGTTCTAGCTATTTTAAGAGCAAAGTGGTTTGAGGACCAAGATTAAAAATGGCATCGAGGATGCTCAGGTTAGGCGCAAAAGCATGACGATCGTTGAAGACTTGCGTGTATGTCTGTGTTTCATCTTCGGCTAGTTCAAACACTTCGCCTCTGAAATCCTGTGCGTAGGAAGCATATGATTCACTCAGGGAGTAGGGCATTTCAAGCGAGATGATTTTGAGAATAGTTTCATGCAAGGCTAAATTGAACTCTACCAGTGATGCTTTTTTCTCTTTGTAAAATGGACGAAAGAGATGCTCATAAAATTCAAAATAGGGAGATCTTCTGTAGGCTGCCTCCAAGCTTTTCCAATGGTCTTTTTGCCAATTTTCAGCGTAGCTGATTTGAACATCTTTCGTGAAACGTTTATCGCCCGTTTTTACAGTAGGAATGGTAAGTAACTGAAGACCATTGGGCCCTGCTATTTGCATCCTCGATCTGAATGTTTGCTTTGGAAAATGCTCAAAAAGCTCAAAGCAATGCTCAAATTTTAGGAGCGCACGGTAATAGGCAATATTCCCAGCATAGAAAACAGGAAATATCGCGCTGGGCATACTATTCAGGAATCGTAAACATTCTTGAAAAACGAATCTTTCCTTCCGATAGACTCAACTCAGGATCGATTGACAACCAAATGAATGCTGCCTTTCCTACAATATGATCCTCAGGAACAAAGCCCCAAAATCGAGAATCGGCAGAGTTGTGTCGGTTGTCGCCCATCATGAAATAGTAGTCCATTTCGAAAGTGTAAGAAGTTGCTTCAGCACCATCAATGTAAATTATACCATCTGTCACCTTTAAATCATGGCCTTCATATACATGAATTATGCGCTCATAGAAAGGCAAGTTTTTGAGGTTCAATGCTAAGGACTTACCTTTTGCAGGAACGGTCAATGGACCCCAATAATCTTCGGACCAATCGTATTGCGGTGAGTTAGGGAAGATATGGAAGATAGGACTTGCACCTCGTGGTGAAACATCTAGCTTCACACCAGTTACGGCATCAAAAGACTCCATTTGCTTCGCAGCATTGAGCGTTAATGGCAAATAGTAGGAATAGCCGTTTTCTGTTTGTGATGTTCTGATGTCTTGATAGTTTACCTGAAGCTTTTCCTTGAGGATCTTTTTGTTCAAAAAGCTTTTGGTTTCAATTTGATAGCGGTATTGAAATTGTGGAGGAATGTATGCTGTTTCTCCATTGATGTGAAGCTTAGTGTGTTCAACGAAAATCTCATCACCAGGCACGGCAATGCAACGTTTGATGTAGTGCTCCCGTTTATCCACTGGACGAACAGTGTAGTCCATATTCTGCTTGATTAGTTTTCGCGAAAGCTTATTGTAATAGGCATCGCTTTTCAATTGCTCACCCCGCATGATGTCGTTTTGTTTCAAGCGATACATCTCATCGCGCACTACCTGATTATAGCTGCGCTCGCTTTGGTATTGGATCAAAACGGTATCGCCTTCAGGGTAATTGAATACTACAATGTCGTTGCGCTCCACATCGCCAAAGCCCGGCAGGCGATAATACGGAAGACTCATCCAATCCAAATAGCTCGGAGTTGCCGTTCCTGGTAAGCTATGGTGTGCAAATGGAAAACTTAACGGTGTCTGTGGGACTTTCGGTCCATAAGCCATTTTACTAACGAAGAGATAATCGCCAATGAGCAGTGTTTTCTCCATTGAACTCGTGGGGATGGTGAAAGCTTCCAAGAAATACGTTCGAATGATGCTAGCTGCAACTACGGCAAACACAATGGCATCGCCCCATTCTGCGAACCAAGACTTAGGGTGCTTCGAACGGTCAATGGGACCGTAATGTTTGATGTCAGATTTTCCCCAAAGCGGAAAGGCAATGAACGGAAGAAAGATGGCCAACGCCTGAGAACCACGATCAATCTTTCCAAAATGAGAGGCAATGATGGAATTGAATACCATCAGCATGAGAATATTTACTCCTGGAAAAATGAGCAGCAACATCCACCACCATGGCTTTTTGATGATGCGGGTAAGAACGAAGAAATTGTATACCGGAACGGCACCTTCCCAAGCTTTTCTGCCTGCTTTCGGAAAAAGCAGGTAAAAACCTACAGAATAACCGATGAGAATGATGCTATATATAATGTAGTTCATGTTGATCAAATTGCATGACGAAGAAACAAACTTTCATCGCTTTATGTACCATCAATTTTGTTGAACGGCTGAAATACCGTTTCGCACTTAAAAATTTGTTAATGCGAAGAATTAAGTTGTTCTCTTTCTAAGCCAAATTCCTGGAATCATCACCATTAATACCAATGGCGATTGGGCAACGCCCATAAAAAGTCTCGCCAAGAGATAACTCTCTTCTAAGGTGTTTGTAAAATAACCATAGCCCATAACGATGATCGAACAGGCGACAAGCACCCCGTAAATCAAAGCGGTCTCTTTCCAAAAATGTTTGTCAAATATCACCTTCAACACACCAATGGTCAAGCCATAAAACAATACTGAAAATAAGGCGGTTAGAATCCACTTGCTGTAATAGAGCGTGTAATAGTCTACTGACTTCAAAAAGGGAATGGCATCTGAAGCGCGCGAAGGCTCATCGTACCACAGGGCAAAAAGTTGTTCGTTGATGTGTGTAAAGAGAAATTCCCTGAAAAATCCGATGAAAATGATTGCTGCAATGGACAGCACAATCCAAATCTTTCTTTGGCGCAGATTAATCATTTGTTTTGGATTTCATCGAATCAATTCCCGACAACTTACCGGCCCATACATACCAAAGGGAAAATACAAAGCCGTATACCAACAAGGTGAAGGTGTAGGTGTGATTGAAGTCGAGTACTTCAGGGTCAGGAAAGTAGTATACGATCAGCGAGAGCGCTACAATGCGAATGATATTGATGAAGTGGATGGCAATAATGCCTACAGGTATGAACCAAAGTTTCTTTTTCAATGGCCCGGGATAGGCAATAATAAACCCGGTGAATAATGCAAAAAGCGTTAGCCCATTGCATGGATCACCAATCCACAATCCATGCGTTCCGTCTATTCCAATAGTTCTGATGTTTTCCACATGACTTGCTTCTAAGGTCACGTATCCCATCACTTCTAGGATTGCGTATGACGCTTGTTCTAAGCTTTTGATCACAATCATATCCAAATCACCGGCAGGATGAAGCCATAGATCGTAGATGAAGTACCAGGCTATAAAAAGAAAAACCGCCTTCAAAAGAAAGCGGTATAAAGGATCATTCCAATATTTTGAGATCATCGTGTTGCTAACCTTACTTGGATCGCATGTCTAAGAGTTTCTTACCACCAAAGGCTACACCTAGTGCAACTAAAAAGCTCATGCCTCCGTCAATCGGAATGCATGGAGGTGGCCAGCACCCGGGTGATCCTCCGCCTACGGGCGATCCACCACTTGGTTGAGCTAACACTGCTTCGCTGAGCAATACAAATGCTGCGAGGGCCAACAGGCCTATGTGGGTTTTTGTAATCTTCATATTATTTCAAAATAACTTTCTCAGTCTTGTTCGCTCCGTTGATGTTGATGTTTACAAAGTAAACACCAGCTTGAACTTCAGACAAATTTATATTTTCTCTTGAGTAACCGATAGTGACTTTATTTGCATACACGGGCTGGCCGAGCATGTTGTATACTTCAATATTCGCCTCAGAAGTCCTGTCTAAATAGAAATCAGCAACAATGGTTTTGCCAGTTGCAAATACGCGGATATCATTATCGGTAAACGCCGTTGGAGCTAAGCAATCTTCATAATCGGCTTTACTGAGCAAGAGTTTGAAGTTGAGAGGACTTAAATCTTCAACTACTTCAAATGTGTATGAAGCGCCCGGAACAAGTTCAATTTGCTCGTTTGTTTCGAGGTTCAAGAGGTTTTTACATTGGTATTCATCGAATTTGTTCAACCCTTGGAAATTCATCACGAATTCACCTGGGATTCCACTTTCAATGGTCAATGGCACCTCTAAATGATCTTCATTTGGGTCGATGTAGTTGACCATACTTTCTTCACCAGAATAGTCTATCCACATATTTACCGCACGTGAATCTGGAACTTTCAATGGTGCGAGGTCCATTTCATCTTTTCCAGAGAAAGCCATAAAGTCTTTTCTCAGATAGACAGAACTTGCAAATGCATTGTCTTTGTTCGTCACCTTTACTTTAAACTCTTCTTTGGGATCGGTTTTAAACCATTCACTTGTAGTGCGGTCAGAAAAGATGTCGGTAGTTGGATCAAAGGTCATGGTGGTAGCCCCTGAGACGTTCACCCAAAATCCTTGTCCCGGTGGAATAAACGCTCCAGCTCCTCGGCTGTTGTATTGGTTAGAGTCGGTATCAAAATACCAAAACTCATTACCATTCACGGTACCAGCAAAGTTGGCATTCACCGAGCTCCAATTCAAGAAGCAGGGTAGAGGATTTCCGATCAAATTCCACCGTGTACCAGATGGATCAACCGATAAATTGGTTGAAGCGATATTAATTGAGCTTCCTGTGAAGTTCCATGCTTTAGCATTCCATGTAGTAAGGTTATCACCCAACCAAGTTTCAAAACCTTGGCCCAAGCTCATGGAATTCGTAACGTTCGTAACAGGAGCATAGGCATCCGTAGTATTGTTGTATGTGTACATGCTAATGAATCCACCTCCACCTGTTGCAGCCGAATATCCATCGGCTCCAGGAACACCGCTAATGAAAATCTCATTGTCAATGTCGGCAACGGTAGTGGTAATTCCTGCCGTAGCTAAGTCATTCCATCCAGACGCACCTCCTGCTTTGAATCGTTCAATGGTGAAGGATCCAGCACTACCTGTAAAATCGCCTGCAATTATTCTCGCCACATGACCTTGCGAGGCAGCAGTGGAAGTAAAAGTTAAACCTGCCGTATTTTGAAATGATCCTTTAATGAGATGCAGCCCTTCACTGATGGATACAGTATTTCCAAGGAAACTCACATCATCTGGGTTTGCAATATGCACGTTGGCTAATGCTAAGTTACTTCCGCTGGAATTGTTGACCAATTGGATATTACCATCACTGCCTCGGAAAATTACTGTAGAACCAGCGTTGCAAGTTAACGTCCCACCGTTATGAATTGTCAAGTCACCTTTGATGATCAAGGTAGAATTTGTGGCCAATTCAACAGTCCCTCCAGCATCAATTTCGAGATCAATTACCGATTGCACGCCATTTACAATTCTAATGTGCGGTGCTACAACTGAAGCATTATTGGTGCTATCAGGAAAAGTTCCCGGGCAATCCCATTCGCCAATGGTTGACCATGATGCAGAAATGTTACCAAAGTCAGATACACAACCCGTAACTGTTCCTGCGTTACCCAAAGTGAAAAAGCGCAATGTGCTTAGATCGATGCCGTTGAATGTTACGGAGGTGCCTCCAACAGATGAGGGTGCAATAGGCGTGGCGTTAGTGAAATCACCATCTGCATCAACCAATAACCTCATCTGGGAGGGGTCAGGCCCCAAAGAAGGACTGATTGAATCGTAATTGAAGGTAATGTTCACTGTTCCCACATCTCCGCCCGTTTCATCAGCGACCCATTCTCTTGTCAATTTAGATCCTAAACCACTAAAAGAGGCGGGAAGTTCTGATGTTGTGCCCGATAAGGCAGCGCCATCGTGTCCCCACATCAGGTATTCACCTGTCCCTAAATCGCTAGCCCCATTGATACGAACAATTGCAGTTCCTTGGGCATCCGTGTGATTGTCACCTGGCGCTTCTTGACCAATGCCGGCTACTTCGTTACCATGAGTAGCTTCTAATGAAAATTTATCTGTCCCCATATTTAGACGGTATTTCGCTGCATAGTGGTTTTGGAGAATAATATTCTGTGAATTGTTGTAATGTGCATCAATTAATACAATTTCTAAAATATCACCATTAAAGTAGTGAGGAAACGATGGATTAATATATTTACCTACATGAATTCTTCGAGCCACACTAATACCAGATGACGGATTGCTCACCACTGAGGCGCTACCGTCATAAAAAAGTCTGTGAAATGGAGAGCTAAGATTAACTACTTGAGAGTAGACTTTAAAACCAGAACCAAAGGAGGGACCAGGTAAAAATGAATTTGATAGAGCTTTGTACGCAAAATATGAGCTAGGTGCTGCTCCATAATTGCCAGAAGTTCTGCCAAAGGTG